>ENA-OREB01000544-OREB01000544.1-marine-metagenome-genome-assembly--contig:-NODE-544-length-18923-cov-3.227422_pt1 | contig 18923 bp, 16 predicted proteins | sample MGYA00248625_ERZ508552 | MGnify/ENA primary metagenome ERZ508552 (study PRJEB26219, sample SAMN06267888) | marine metagenome | isolation source: Monterey Bay, California, USA | place: USA:Monterey Bay...
AACAATTTTAATTAAGTGACTTCAATTCTAGGTATTTCTGCATTTTATCATGATAGCGCTGCCGCATTAATTATAGATGGAAAAATTATCGCAGCTGCACAAGAGGAGAGGTTTTCTAGAAAAAAACACGACAGTAGATATCCATATAATGCGGTTCAATACGTTTTGTCCGAAGCTAAATTAAAATTAAACGAAATACTGGAAATTTAATAACTTTTCCCCTATAAAGGATATATAAGGAGATATGAAAATGACAAAAAAACAAGCAGTAGATTTAGCAAAATTTAGAGGTAAATTTAAATATAGTGAAGTAAAAGTTTCAGAATGTACAAATGGTACATTTCAAGTAAGAAATAAAAACATCGGCGTCAATATTGATGACCTCAAAGACAGTATCGAAGTTTCAGGGCTAATACAACCTATCGGTGTAGCAAGATCAGAAGTGACTGAAGGCAGTGATCTCTACAAATGGGAAATCGTTTGGGGCCAAAGAAGACATTACGCTTTTGAATCTCTTGGACTTGAAACTATTCCTGCAATGGTCTTAGATGAAGTTATCTCTCCAGGAGAAGGAAAAGCTCTAAGTGTTATTGAGAACCTAATTAGGGTTGATATGCAAACTAAAGAAGTCTGGAATGCAATAGAAGAAATCTATTTAACTTTTGGTTCTGGAGTAAAGTACAATGTATTTGCTCTTGATTTTTCATATCTGATTAGCACAAGTAATATTGGAGGAACTAATCCTCTTGCAAATACTATGAGGTTTACTTTAGTATTTGATTTAGGAGCAATGGGTAGCTAATGAAAATTAAAGTAGGTTTTGGTTTTGATGTTCATCAATTAAAAGATGGATTAGACTTTTGGTTAGGGGGAATAAAAGTCCCTCATACAAAAGGAGGATTAGGTCATTCTGATGCAGATGTATTAATTCATGCTATTTGTGATGCGCTTTTAGGTTCTGCTAATTTAGGAGATATAGGGAAGCACTTCCCAGATAGCTCAGAAGAATTTAAAGGAATTGATAGTAAAATTTTATTAAAAGAAGTTGTAAAGATGATTTCAGAAAGAGGATATTCTATCGGGAATATTGATTCTACTGTTTGCTTGCAAAAACCAAAAATAGGTCCGTATATTCCAGAAATGCAGAAAGTACTTGCATCATGTATGAATATTGATTCAGAAGATATATCAATAAAAGCAACTACTACTGAAAGATTAAGTTTTGTAGGTAGAGAAGAAGGAGTGTCCGCTTATGCTACTGTATTAATTCAGAAGGATTAAAACCCTAATTTTTTCTTCTTGTCATCATCTCTTAAATAAACCAGCATTTTTGCTCTTGCGCAAATATCCTCTTTTTTATTGATAGCTTCTACTGTATGCCAAATCTCATATTTACCTTTTTCATTCAGATTTCTCTCCACTTCCATTACATCTTCTTCAGTAATTTGGAAATGTAGTTTTAATGAACTATCTGCAGGTTTTAAGTATTGTATTTCAGCAGATTTTAACCAAATAATTAATTTTCTATTTTTATTAGCAAAAATATGGTAATACATTGTTGGAAAATAGGGGTCGCATGCTGAAAAGATACTACCTCCAAAAATAGTTTTATGAAAATTCATGTTAAAAAGAGTTCTTCTTACAATAACTTTCATCTCTAAAAAGTCATTCGAAATTTCTTTTAAAACAATCCTGTTAAAAAGAAGAGGAGGGAAAATATTCAGAACAAATTTTAGTAAAAATCTTGATGTTTTCATGCTGCAAAAATAAAAAACCCCACTCAATAAAGAGTAGGGTTTTAAATGTTAGTTTATTCTATTTAGTGTTTTGCTAAATATTCAGCAACTGCATCATGATCTTCTTTCATTGAATCTTTTCCTTTGCTCCAATTTGCTGGACAAACTTCACCATGCTCTTCAAAATGTTGTAATGCGTCAACCATTCTCAGTGTTTCATCAATACTTCTTCCTAAAGGGAAGTTGTTTATAACTTGATGTTGTACTGTTCCTTCTTTGTCGATTAAGAAGAGTCCTCTAAAAGCAATCATTGGTCCGTTGGCTGTTAAGTTGTCATTTTCATCTAATTCATAATCTCCAGCAAGTACACCGAAATTCGCGGAAATAGTTTTATCTGTATCCGCTACAATCGGGTAAGTAATTCCTTTAATACCTCCTTCTGCTTTTGGCATTTGTAACCATCCCCAATGAGATTGTTCTGTATCTGTTGAACAAGCAACTACAGCACATCCTTTATCTTCAAATTCAGATAATTTTTCTTGGAATGCAAATAATTCTGTAGGACAAACAAATGTGAAATCTTTTGGATAGAAGAAAAACACAACTGGTTTCTCTCCTATAAACTGATCTAATGAATATCCATTTACAAATTCGTTACCATTTACCACAGCTTGTGCTGAAAATGATGGAGCTTTTTTACCTACTAATACTGACATTATTTTATGTTTTTTTTAATTAAAAATTTTATTGCAATAATACAAGAAATTAAATATACATCATATTTTAGAGAGGATAAAATTCACCCTATCTACTACACCTAATTTAGGTATTTCAATTAAGATATATCCAAATTTCATGTAACAATCTTTCAGATATTTATCTATCTTAATAGCTTGATCCAAACTTTCTTGTCTTTCATTATCATTTTTGTAAATTTCTTGCCAAATAGGAGTGTAAAATACAGTTTTGTTAAAGATGCATTTTTTAATAATTTGATTGATCTGTGATGTAGATTCTAATTTATTATTATTTAAGTATGCAATACAATCGATACTACTTCTGTCAAAAAAGGAAATGCAATTTTCAGGACTATTTAAATATTGTTGGTATCGTCTATGAGCAATTTTATTTTCAAAAGCAATTTGATCTTTCCAAGGTAAGATATTACCTCCAATAGATATCTGTTCAGCAATTAACTCTCGTGAAATTTCTTCAGCACAATAATGATCTTTTTTTTTGAGAGCGTTAATAATGGTTGTTTTCCCTGTTCCAGGAGCTCCAGAAATTACATATTTCTGAATCATTTTAAAGGCTTAAAATGGCAATGCAGGCCCCAATAATAATAGTCAATATCTTTTGAAAACTAAATCGGTGTCCATCTGTACTTTCGAATAGAATAGTAGTAGAAATATGTAGGAAAATACCAATTACAACTGCCATTATTTCATTTGCGTAATTTGATAGTTCGGTAAACAAATGTCCAGAATATACTCCAAGTGGAGTCATTAAGGCAAATAACAGCAGTAAAAAATAGGCCTTTATTTTACTCATTCCACTTTGCAGGAATAAGGAGAGTAATACAATCGAAACAGGAGCTTTATGCAATAAAATTCCTGTAAGTAAAGCATTATGTGCATGATCGTGCAAGTGACCTCCTAAAGGTATTCCTTCTAATAAAGAATGTAAACAAAGACTGATTAGCACCGAGAATGGAATAGTATTTCTCTTGTGAAAATGACCATGTTCTATGCCTTTTGAAAAATATTCTAATAAAATCTGGATTAAAAAACCAGCCAAAATAAAAATTCCGATATTATTTGAAATATTGTCTCTGAAAAGTTCAGGAATTAAATGAATTACACTTACAGATAGTAAATAAGCACCACTAAAAGTTAGTAATAGTTGAATATTTTTACTTTTTGTAGGTTTAAAAATTTCTACAATAATAGCACCAACTGCAACTGAGAGGAATAAAAATAGGAAATCTTGATTCATTTTTTTGCTATAATAATTAATCTGTCAGATGTTTGAGGATTAAATTCATCTAACTTATAATTTCCAAAGGTATTAATAATTTGTAACCCTGCAAAAGTTAAAAGCTCTGAAAAATTTTCTTTTGTAAGTGCTTGTACTTTTTCTTGAAAATAAAATTTATCTTCATTGTGGTTTACTTCTATATTTTTGATGATAAAATTATCTTCAACTTTTCGGGTAATATTGAATTGAACTCCATCAATTTCTTTTGTTTCTGTTTTTATTAAATTGGAAATTACTTTGTTAGAATTTAGGAAATCAACAATCAGAATTCCATCTTTTTTTAAATTTTCTGACATTGACTTAATTGCTGAAAAATCATTTTCTTTGTTTTTAAAATATCCAAAGGAAGTAAATAGGTTTAGAGATATATCAAAACTATTCTTTTTGTAAGTTTTTCTCATATCTGCTACATCAAATTTCAGATTCTCTTTTTCAAATTGTTTTGCGTATATTATGCTGTTTTCCGATAAATCTACTCCTGTTACATCATAACCTAACTCAGATAAAAACAAAGAGTGTCTTCCTTTGCCACAGGCAACATCAATTATCTTAGATTCTTTTTTAAAGAATTTTAATTTACTCAGATTTTTTAAGAAGTTTTCCGCTTCCTCTTCATCTCTATTTTTGTATAGAATATGATAGTATTTGCTATCAAACCATTCCGAAAACCAATCTATCATTCCACAAATATCTTTTCTTCAACAGACCCATCATCATAAATATAAAACAATAAGGTGTTTCTACTTTTTTCTACTACTCTACCTAAAACATCTACAATTCTAATAAGTTTTTTATTTTCTGAACTTACAGATGGAGTTAGAGAAATATTTGTTCCATTAACTCTCACATTATCCATAAAAAACCGGTTTCCATAGTCGTTTATGGCAGTAAACCTAATCATAATTGTTTCTCCATTTAGTCCGAAATTAGTTAAGTTTAAAGTATCTTTTTTCCAACTTCCACAGGTAGGATACCAAGCGCTACCCACATAAGGTACAGTTTGCAAACTTGTACCACTTGCTCCATAAATTGAGTCCCATGTGTCACCACAATCTGTAGAGATATCAATTCTGAAACCATCATCAGAACCAGAATATCCTGAATACGCATAATCATAAGTCAGTAAATTTTCTGAAAGATAGGAACCTGAACCTAATCGGATTTTGTTCGTAATAAGATAAGCTTCTTCTCCAATTTGATTAATCCAATAATGATTAACGTATGATACTGTAGAAGGATGACAATTGTATCCTGTATCTACTACAATTGATTGCCAAGAAAAAGAAGATGGTGGAGTTTCCCATGATTCAGGAGGGAAAATGGATGTTTCAAACTCTTCAGAATAGTTTTGTGTATTGGTAATTATAAATGTACTATCGGAATATTTTATTAATCCTAAAATAGTTTGTGTATTACTTCCATAAGCATCCGTTACTTTTAAAGTAACATCATAAGTTCCGGGTGCATTGTAAACTACAACTGGATTTTCCAAAGTTGAAGATGAAGGCGTTCCTCCAGGAAAAGTCCATTCCCAGCTTGCAGAACTTAACCTAACTGCAGAATGGTCTACAAAATGAACAGTATCGTTCATACAATTTATTTCTAATCTGTTAGCTGCAATTTGTGCAGATGGTGGAGAATTCTCGTAAAGATCAATTTCGTAAACCGATCTGTTGGTTCCATTAATTAAAAGTCCTTCTCTGTAATAAGGGACTAATTGTGTTGAAAATGTTCTTTTAGGTAGATTGTTATCGTAAATTACCCAATCATTCATCGCATTATTACGATAATAAACAGTATTACGGGTCCCTAAATATACCCCACCATTACTACCCCTTTGATGTTCAATATTTGTCATATGTTGACCATCTAAAGTAGGAGTGCTTAAATTTATCCAATTCTGGCCTCCATCAATAGATTTAAATACGTTATATCCATCGATTAAATTGTAATTTCCACTTTGCGAACATCTTGCTACCCACAAAGTGTTTTCATCGTTACTACTGACAGTTATATCATAAGATCGGGATAAATATCCGTTTAATTGAGCAGAAGGAATGGTGATATCTATCCATGTTTTTCCACCATCAGTTGTTCGGTATATTTTTTTGTCGTCCCACCAACCAGGCCAAGTAGCGACATAAATAACATTAGGATTACTCCATGCAACCTCTACAGAAGTTACTTTTTCATCAAAATGATGAATAGCTTCAAAAGAACCCCCATTATTTTTACTTAACCATAATGTAGTGTCATTACCAATATAATGCCAATTAAAGCATCTAGGATCAAATTCCATTTGAGAAGATTCTCCTACAATATAAGATGCGTTTGGTTTTAAATTCATACTAAATGTTGAGATATCAACTGTTCTATCTCCTGATAAAATTTTACCTCCGTAATCACTATAGGCCATTCTAGGATTTCCAAAATTGACAAATCCTCTAATTCCATCACCACCATCGGTGCATAACCAATTATTTATGTAAGTGTCTCCATCTTTTAGTAATGTTCCATTATGATAAGTCCCTCCAAGCATTACATCTTTATCTTTAAATCCAATTCCAAATCCCCAGAAGTCAGACCCTGCGATTCCGAACATTCGTTTTGTAATACTATCTCCTGCATTTGCAGAATAAAACACCCCTCCATCACAAGCAAACCAAAGGTCATCTCCAGAATAATTGATGTCATGAATGTCTGCATGAACATATCCTTTTTTGTGAGGTTGACTCCATTTAGCTGGACAAGTAAAAGTAATGCCATTATCTGCAGACACCCAATGATTCACTCCTCCTACATGAATACTATCCGCATTATTGGGATTCACCGCAAGAGCTAAATCGTAATAATATTGTCCTCCATCATCAGATCCATCTGGCTGCCAACCCATCATATTAATATTTGTAGCAGAAGGAGCTCCTGAAGGCTGTGGTCCACAACACTGAAAGGTCCAATTCTCTCCTTTATCATAACTAATATAAATACCATATAATCCACTTCCTCCATTTGCAGATCCGGTTGCAAGGGCTACAATTTTATTAGGAGATGCAGGACTTACTGCAATTTCAGTTCTTTTTTGCTCATCTCCACTTCCAGGACTTGGCCATCCGTTAGTATATTGTGTTAAAGTATTTCCTCCATCATCAGAACGATAGAACTCAGTACTATCTCCTGTTTGTTTTATGAAGTATATAGTGTCTACTAATAAACTAGGATTACCATAGTGAACAATACCATTCCAATTTCTTTGAGAGAATTGTACTCCATTAGGGTAAGCTCCACCATGACCTTCAGTTATAGTTAGATCGGTGTTTTGAGATCTAGGAGAGACTCCAGGAATCCCTGAACCAGTAGTATAACCTACAATACCTGTTGTTCTACCAATCCAGATACCAACTGTATCTCCTGCTGGTATTGAAATTACAGTAACTGGAATATATCCAGTAGCAGCACCAGTTGTTAAATTTACCATAGCACTACCAACTAATGTCCAAACGGGAGAAGATATATAATTACCCAGAGTCATATAAACCTCCATTGTCACACCTGTATCAGATGTGTTTATAGAGGAAGGTCCTTGACTAAATCCTGTAATTACTAATGGACTACCAGATGTATTAATAAGATTAAAAGCATTTCCACTTTGTCCAGTATTGGGATCTATTGGAGTAGCAAGACTCATATTACTCAAGGTCCCACTAGGTTGAAATTCAATTTCTTGAAAACTTCCACTCATTACTTGATTGAATGTTAATCCTGCATTATTTGATAAGTACAATCCTTGATTTGATGCAACAAATAATTTTTGATTATCCTGAGGGTGTAATTTTATATCTTTAATAGAATGATTTAAACTAACAAAGTTTGCATCTCCTATAATATTCCAATTATTTCCTCCATCTACAGATTTATAAACTACTCCATTTCCACTAATATAAATTGTATTGAAATCAGTAAAATCAATTTCAATTGCATATACACTATTTAATTCTAAATTTTTAGTAATTAAACTCCAATTCATTCCTTTGTCAGTAGTCTTCCAAGCTCCTGCAGTTGCAGTTCCTGCATATAAAACATTACTATTACTTAAGGATTGTTCAACAGTATAAACATGAGCTGCTCCTGGTGCATAACTTCTACTTGCTGCATGCTGATCGAAATCCCACGGACCAACGCATTGCCACTGGTTACTACTTTCAGAAGATGAACTTTCTACTTTAGAATTAGTATATCTACTGATGTTTCTTATCCATCTTTTGTAATATTGCGTGTGTTTGTTTTTTACAAATTCATTTGTTTTATAATATTCTCTATAAAGTTTTATTACTTCTCCTTCATCCGGACTTTCAGAATACATTAGTTCTGCCCAATTTGATAAATTCTCTGATTTAGCATTATATTTCATTTCTGTTTGAGAATATACAGTTGCAGAAAGTGAAAGTAAGAATATGAAAAATAGATATTTCATTAGTTTATTTTATGCTAAATTAAGGTTTCTTGTATAAAAAAAGGTCGCTTTTGCGACCTTCTAATAAAACATAGAATTAGTGATTATAAATTAAAAGCAGTTTTTATTTCTTCTTGGCAATCTAATTTCTCCCAAGTAAAAGTCTCTACCTCAAACTCTTTATTTGATCCAGCAACATTAAATGTTACGGTTTTATTTTCGGATTCTCTTCCCATATGTCCGTATGCTGCAGTTTCTGAATAGATAGGTTGTTTTAGTTTTAGTCTGCTAATAATAGAAGCAGGTTTCAGATTAAAACAGGGCATTTCTTTTACTATGTCAGCAATTTCTCCATCTGTCATATTAACTTTAGAAGTCCTGTAAGTGTCTACAAAGATTCCCATTGGTTCTGCAACACCAATTGCATAACTTACTTGCACCAATATTCTATCTGCGACACCAGCAGCAACTAAGTTTTTAGCAATATGACGAGTTGCATATGCGGCTGATCTATCTACTTTACTTGGATCTTTTCCAGAAAAAGCTCCACCACCATGAGCTCCTTTTCCTCCATAAGTGTCTACAATAATTTTTCTACCTGTAAGTCCTGTATCTCCATGAGGACCTCCAATTACAAATTTTCCTGTCGGATTTACATGGTATTTTTCGCTACCAAAAAGTAATCTGCTTTCTTCTGAAAGTTGTTTCTTAATTCTTGGAATTAAGATCTCTCTTACATCTTTTTCAATTTGTTCTTGCATTGGTTTTTCATCTGCAAAATCATCATGCTGAGTAGAAACTACAATATCTGTGATTTTTTTTGGTGTATGGTCATCATTATACTCCAAGGTAACTTGCGATTTTGAATCCGGACGTAAGTAAGTCATTTCAACACCTTTTTTTCTTATATCAGCAAGTTCAATAAGTATTTTATGGGAGATGTCTAATGCAAGAGGCATTAGATTTTCAGTTTCGTTTGTTGCGTAACCAAACATCATTCCCTGATCTCCAGCTCCTTGTTCTGTATGTAATCCTGATCCTTCTACAACTCCTTGCCTGATATCTGCAGACTGTTCATGTATTGCGGAAATTACTCCACAACTATCTGCGTCAAATTGGTATTCTGATTTAGTATATCCTATTTTTCTGATGACTTCTCTGGCAACATTTTGAACATCCACAAAACCGTTAGTTTTTACTTCTCCACTTAGAACAGTTAGTCCTGTAGTTACTAGTGTTTCGCATGCAACTTTCGAGTTAGGGTCTTGTGCTAAGAAGTTGTCTAATAATGCATCAGAAATCTGATCTGATACTTTGTCTGGGTGTCCTTCTGAAACGGATTCGGATGTAAAATAATATGACATTTCTTAAATAATTTAAGTTATTAATTAATTAATTATTTGAAAGATGTTAGGACTTGGCTTATGTATCTAAAAATGAGGTTTGCTATTTTAGCATTTTTTCTAGTGGTTGCAATAGGCCAAATCCTTCCACATTTCGGACGACAAATATAAAATAAAAAAATAAATATGTTTGGTTTTTAACTTTTTTTGCTATTTATTTGTAGCTGACTTATCAAGAAAGACGGAGGGAAGGGCCCTATGATGTCTTGGCAACCCTGGAAAGCAGGGTGCCAAATCCCACTCCAATTATGGAGGTAGATGACGAAATCAATATATATTTTCTGAAATCTTTTTTGTTAAGTCTTGTAAAAATTAAAAATGAACAAGACAATAAAAGATATATTAAAAGAAAGAATCCTTATTCTGGATGGTGCTATGGGTACTATGATTCAGAGATATAAATTACAAGAAAAAGATTTTAGAGGAACTCAATTTGTAAATTCTGAAAATGATTTAAAGGGAAATAACGATTTGCTTTCTATTACTAGACCAGAAATTATTAAAGAGATTCATGCAGAATACTTAAAAGCAGGTGCTGATATCATTGAAACAAATACTTTTAGTGGAACTATTATAGCTCAAGCAGATTATAAATTAGAGTCTGCTGTTTACGATATTAATTTTCAGTCTGCAAAAATTGCAAAACAGGCGGCAAAAGAATTTTCAACGCCTGATAAACCAAGATTTGTAGCGGGAGCTATCGGACCCACAAACAGAACTGCATCTATCTCTCCAAAAGTAGAGGATCCTTCTTTTCGTCATGTTACATTTGATGATTTGAGAATTGCGTATAAACAGCAGGTAGAAGCATTATTAGATGGTAATGTTGATTTACTACTTGTTGAAACTGTTTTTGATACTTTGAATTGTAAAGCAGCTCTTTTTGCAATATCTGAAGTGTTTGAGGAAAAAGAAATAGAAGTGCCAATTATGGTTTCCGGAACAATTACTGATGAGAGTGGCAGAACTCTTTCTGGTCAAACTGCAGAAGCTTTTCTGAATTCTGTTTCTCACATTCCACTTTTAAGTATTGGTTTTAATTGCGCTTTAGGTACTAATGCTATGCGTCCTTATATTAAAGAACTTTCTGATAAATCAGAGTTTTTTATTAGTGCTTATCCAAATGCTGGTCTTCCAAATGAAATGGGAGAATATGATGAAACAGCAGAAATAATGGGGAAACAATTGGAAGATTTTATGAATTCAGGATTGGTAAATATTGTAGGGGGTTGTTGTGGAACTACTCCAGATCATATTGCTGAATTTGCCAGAATTGCTGCAAAATGTAAAGCAAGGGAAATCCCTAATCTAAAAACCCAAATGAAGTTGAGTGGTTTAGAAGCTGTTACTGTTACTGAAGAAAGTAATTTTTTGAATATTGGGGAAAGAACAAATGTAATGGGTTCTATAAAATTTAGAAGATTAATAAAAGAAGATGATTTTGAACAGGCACTCTCAGTTGCACTTCAACAAGTAGAAAGTGGAGCTCAGGTAATTGATATCAATATGGATGATGGATTGATTGAAGGAGTAGAAAGTATGGTTCATTTCTTAAATTTAACAGCTTCAGATCCTGATATTTCCAGAGTTCCAGTTATGATTGACTCATCAAAATGGGAAATAATTGAAGAAGGTTTAAAATGTTTGCAAGGTAAAGGAATTGTAAATTCTATTTCCTTAAAAGAAGGAGAAGAAGTTTTTATTAAACATGCGAAAACCATATTAAAATATGGTGCTGCAGTGGTTGTTATGGCTTTTGACGAAAAAGGACAAGCGGTAGACTATAAAGATAAAATCAGAATTTGTGAAAGAGCATATAACATTCTTACAAAGGCAGTAGGTTTTCCTGCTGAAGATATAATTTTTGATCCTAATATTTTAACTGTAGCAACGGGAATTGAAGAACATAATAATTATGCAGTTGATTTTTTCAGGGCATCAAAATGGATAAAAGAAAATCTTCCTCATGCAAAAGTGAGTGGTGGTGTGAGTAACGTCTCTTTTTCTTTTAGAGGAAATAATATAGTGAGAGAGGCTATGCATTCCTCTTTTTTATATCACTCTATACAAAATGGAATGGATATGGGAATTGTCAATGCAGGTATGATTGAGGTTTATTCTGATATTCCTAAAGATTTACTAACTGCTGTAGAAGATGTCCTATTAAATAAAGATAATGGAGCTACCGAAAGATTAGTGGATATTGCAGAAATATACAAAGGTGGAGGAAAGATAAGAGAAGAAAATCTGGATTGGAGAAATCAGTCGGTAGAAAAGAGATTGGAACATTCACTTGTAAAAGGAATTGTAACCTTTATTGAGGAAGATACAGAAGAAGCAAGATTAAAATCCGACAAACCTATAGATGTAATTGAGGGAGCTTTAATGGATGGAATGAATATTGTTGGGGATCTTTTTGGAAGCGGGAAAATGTTTTTGCCACAAGTAGTAAAATCAGCAAGGGTAATGAAAAAATCAGTTGCTCTTTTAACTCCTTATATAGAGGATGAGAAAACAGAAAGATCGAATGCTGGAAAAATATTAATGGCGACGGTAAAAGGAGATGTACATGATATTGGAAAGAATATTGTTGGAGTAGTTCTGTCTTGTAATAATTTTGAAATTATTGATTTAGGAGTCATGGTTTCTTCCGAAGAAATATTGGAACAAGCGAAAAAACATCAGGTAGATATTATTGGTTTAAGCGGTTTAATTACTCCGTCTTTAGATGAAATGATTCATGTAGCGGAGGAGATGCAACGACAAGATTTTGATGTTCCTCTAATGATTGGAGGAGCTACAACATCAAAGGTACATACTGCTGTAAAGTTAATGGATAAATACACTAATAATTCTATAATACATGTGTTAGACGCGTCCAAGTCCGTAAGTGTTAGTAGTAAGTTATTAAGTTCCGATTCTGAAAACTTTAAATCAGATATGAAGGAAAAGTACTCAGAGATTAAAGATCATTATTTAAAAAGAAGAAGTCAAAAAGAGTATATTCTTTTAAAAGACGCAAGAAAGAATTGTTTTTATTATGATTGGAATAATTACAATCCTATTACACCCAATAATTTGGGAGTAAACATTTTTGAAAATATAAATATTGAAGATGTAATCCCATATATCGATTGGACCCCTTTCTTTATTTCTTGGGAGATGAAAGGAAAGTTTCCTGCAATTTTCTCAGATGAAAAATATGGAGAAGGAGCAACAAGTTTGCATAAGGATGCTACTGAAATGCTACAAAAAATTGTTTCAGAAAAATGGTTAACTTTAAAATCGGTAGTAGGGATTTGGGAAGCAAAACAAGAGGGAGATGATGTTGTTCTTTCAGTAAAAGGAGAACAATTAGAAACCTTTAATTTCCTCCGTCAGCAATCGAAAAAGTCAAAAAATAATCTTTGTTTATCAGACTATATTTCTCCTATAAAAGATTATATGGGAGCTTTTGTTTGTACGGCAGGTTTGGAGATCGAAAAACAATTAGAGATATTTGAAAAGGATTTGGATGACTATAATAGTATCTTGCTAAAATCGTTAGCGGACAGATTAGCAGAGGCTCTTACAGAATACATGCATGAAAAAGTAAGAAAAGAAATTTGGGGATATGCTTCTGATGAGAAATTCGAGAATGATGAGTTGATAAAAGAAAAGTATCATGGAATTCGTCCTGCTCCTGGTTATACTGCATGTCCAGATCACACTGAGAAGTTGAAGGTTTTTAAACTTTTAAATGCAGAGAAAATAGGAGTGAGTTTAACTGAGAGTATGGCAATGTATCCAAATGCAACAGTAAGTGGTTATTATTTCTCTCATCCTGAAAGTAAATACTTTAGTGTTGGAAAAATACAAAATGACCAAGTGGAAGATTATTCCGAACGAAAAAAACAGACTATTAATAAAACTAATAAATGGTTAAGTTCAAACATATAAAATTATGAAAGTAATAAAACATCTAGAAAACGCAAAACAAACTTTATTCTCTTTTGAGATCTTACCACCCTTAAAGGGAAAGAGTATTGATTCTATTTATAATTCTTTAGATCCGTTAATGGAATATAATCCTCCATTTATTGACGTAACTTATCACAGAGAGGAATATGTGTATAAAAACAGAAAAGATGGACTTCTGGAGAGAATATCTGTAAGAAAAAGACCTGGAACTGTTGGTATTTGTGCCGCAATAATGAATAAGTATAATGTAGATACTGTCCCTCATATTATTTGTGGAGGTTTTAATAAAGAAGAAACTGAAAATGCACTTATTGATTTGGATTTTTTAGGAATTGATAATGTTTTAGTGCTTAGAGGAGACCCTATTAAATCAGAAACCTATTTTACCGGAGAAGAGGGTGGTCATAAATTTGCTTCCGGGCTTTTAAAACAAGTAGATGGAATGAATAAAGGACTTTATTTGGATGAAGAATTAAAGAATTCTGCAAAAACAGATTTCTGTATTGGAGTTGCTGGATATCCTGAAAAGCATTTTGAGGCAGCTAATATGAGATCGGATATACATTTCCTAAAAAAGAAGGTAGAAGCAGGTGCGGATTATATAGTAACTCAAATGTTTTTTGATAATCAGAAGTATTATGATTTTGTAAAATTGTGCAGAGAAAATGACATAAATATTCCTATTATTCCAGGATTGAAACCCATGTCTACTGAAAAGCAATTAACATTATTACCACAAAGGTTTCATTTGAATGTGCCTAACGAATTAGTAGATGAAGTACTGAAATGTAAATCAAATGAAGATGTACGACAAGTAGGAGTAGAGTGGGCGATAAATCAGACTAAAGAACTAATTGATTTTGGAGCACCTTGTATTCATTTCTATACTATGGGGAAGTCAGATAATGTTCAGAAAATTGTAGGAAATTTTGTTTAAAAAGGCAAGTATTTGAAAGCAGATTCTTAACAACAGTTTTTAGTAACCCAATATCTGTAAGCAACAATTATTTTTTGGTACTTACTTAATTTTCTTAGATCTTTATTAATCATGGAAGGAAGTAATATTTTATTGATTTTTGCCAATATTTTAAAGAGTTTCTTCATTCATTTATTCTAAAAGAAATTTCAGAACTTTCTTTTTTAGCTTACTATAGGGTTTGTATTTTATATTAGGTTCAAACAAAAAAGATTTGTGTAAGATACTTTTGTAATGAGTAAAAGTGTCAAACCCTGCTTTAGAATGGTAAGATCCTATTCCACTTGCTCCTACGCCTCCAAATGGCAAATTAGGATTTAATAAGTGAACTAAAGAGTCATTAATTGCTCCACCACCAAATGAGATTTCGTTAAGCAATTTTTTGATTCTTTTTTTGTCATTAGAATAAATATATAGAGAAAGAGGCTTGTCTTTTTTCTTAATATTTGCAATTGTTTCATTCAAATTATCGAATGATATAATTGGAAGTATAGGACCGAAAATTTCATCTTTCATTATCTCATCTTCAAAATTAATGTTGTGTAAAATTGTAGGATGTATAATTCTTTCTTCTATACCATATTCTCCTCCAGAATATATTTTATCTGTTGAAATTAAGTTTATTAACCTTTGGAAATGTTGGTCATTAATAATCTGAACATAATTTTCATTAACAGTATCTGTTTTTGAATAATTATTTTTCATTTCTTTTTTAAGCGCTTCTAGTAATTTTTGTTCAATTTTCTTTTCAACTAAAATATAATCAGGAGCAATACAGGTTTGTCCTGCATTAAAGAACTTTGCCCAAACAATTCTTTTTGCAGTCATGTTAATATTACAATCATTAAGAACAAAGGTTGGACTTTTTCCTCCCAACTCTAATGTTACAGGTGTAAGTTTGTCGGCCGCTGCTTTATAAATAATTTTTCCTACAGTTGAACTTCCTGTGAAGAATATCTTATCCCATTTTTCTTTTAGTAATTCTGTAGTAGTGTCAACACCACCTTCAATTACTGTAAAATAGTTTTCAGGAAAATTAGTGTTTATTAATTTTGATATAATATTGCTACAATTAATAGTGATTTCAGAAGGCTTTACAACTACTGTATTTCCAGCAGCGATTGCTGAAATAGCTGGTATTAATGAAATTAGATAAGGGTAGTTCCAAGCACTGATAACCAGAACTGTACCTAGCGGTTCAGGAATAATATAAGATTTAGAAGGTAAATTAACAAAATTTGTTCTGACTCTTTTTTGTTTGCTCCATTTTTTCAGATTACGAATTGCATCATTTAATTCATTGTAAATTAATGATAACTCTGACATATAGGTTTCAAATTCAGATTTTTTAAAATCAGAATAAATAGAATTATATAAATCCTTCTCATTCTCTTTTAAAATAGTTTTTAATTTCTTTAGAGTTTCAATTCTGAACCTAACATCTTTGGTTTTATTTGTATTGAAAAAATGTTTTTGTGAATTTATAATTTTACTAATTTCCATATTTTTCAAAGATACAGTATTTATTATCTTCCTTTAAAATCATCCATAGTTTTATAAATTCCCATTACTTTCCCAGCAAACCAATCAAATAAATTAACCGACATAATTGTTTGTCCGAAACGAGTAAAACGATAAATCCACCATGGAATAGTGATAATTTTTTTATTTTTCTCAATGGATTTAATAATTGTTAATGCTGTTTTTTCTGCATCTAAAATTGGTATACGAGATTTTACGCCATCAAACATTCCAGTATTTATATAATAGGGTAGGATAGTAGTTACTTTAATGTTCTTATTCAGTTGTTTTATTTCTAAACGTAAACTATCTGACCATGCAAGAACAGACCATTTTGAGGCTGCATAAACTGACATCTTAGGATTAGCAAGTAAACTTGCAGACGAGGCAATATTGCAAATATGCCCTAAATTCTGATCTATCATTTCGGACAAGAAACTAGAAGTAACATGCATAGGAGCATTTGCATTTATCATCATGGTTTTTTCAATTTCTTCTGCAGTATGTTCGTGAAAATATTTCCCTACAACTATTCCTGCATTATTTATAAGAATATCAATATTACCATGTTCTTCTTTTGTCTTTTTAGCTGCTTCCTGAATTTGTACTAAATTAGAAATATCAACCACATAAGAAGAAATATTTCCTAAAGTATTTAAATTCTTTAAGGTATTTTCTATGTTTTGAGTATTAATATCCCAGATAATAACTTTTGCATTTTTCTCTAAAGATAATCGACTCATTATTCTACCTATTCCTGATGCTCCTCCAGTAATAAGGATAGTTTTATTTTTCAATTGAGTCATGTATATTATTTTAAAAGGGAAGAGATTTCCATTATTCAATAATTATTTTTTTCTCTACCGTTCCATCATTATAGATGTAAAATAGAATTGTATTCGATTCTTTATTTACTTCTCTTCCTAAGATATCAATAATCTTAATAAGTTTATTGTTTACAATACTATTATCAGTCACAAAAGGAATTGGAGTTGACCATTCAGACCAAGCTAAGCTTCTGTCTCTATATCTTACCCTCCAACAATAATTGCTTGAACCGTCTAAGGATCTTATTACTTCATCTCTTAAATTATCATTTTCTTGAGTATTTATATCAAGGTACCAGTTTTCATATTGTTTCCAACTATCAAAAATCAGAGAAGTAAAATCATTACAATCATTACTAATTTGCCATTGTGAAGATCCATGAAGATCACCATCTTGATCAGAGAAATTATCAGCAATTAATATCATAGAGCTTGAATTAATAGTATCTAGATATAAAGGGAAAATACCTGTAGGAGTATTTGGAGGGTTGTTGTATAATCGAATCGTAACAATATCCTCTAAGCTGTTCTTTTTACTAATAAAATCATCACCATTACTTAATCTTTTTAAGGTAAATTGTGGGTCAGCCCCTGCTTCTACTTCCAAAAAAACATAGCCCCATTCATCTTGACTAATACTATATTCTTCATAATCTTCCTGAGGCCATTCTCCCCAATAATCTATATAACCTCCAGATGTAGCAACATTCACCATTAGATGAGTATGATCTTTTGATTGACCTCTTGAGTATCCATGTGTATGTCCGTAAAAATGAATACTTGGCTTGTTCGATATTTCTGTAAATTCTTCTAAAAGCGATATGACTTCTCCTGTAAAGTTAGTGTTGCCAGGAGTCCATAATTCCGAATGATGAGGGTGATGTAGTTGTGCAAAAACAAAGTCTATGTTTTCGTTTGCGCAAGCATCATCGAGCACTCCTTGTAACCAATCGAGCTGTTCTTGAATACGGTACCCACTATTAGTTTCTAGACCAACCAGCCTAACATTAGAGTAATCAGTATAATACCAATGTTCTATGTAATCATTATTGTTTGTTCCGTTTTCTGGTAAATTGAAATATCTAAAGTAATTCTCCGAGTTTTGTTCATGATTGCCCGCTACAGGGTATACGGGCACATGGTTAAAAAGGGTCTGTGCGGGATCGAAAAATGTACTTTTCCAAGATGGATAATTCCCTCCAGTTGTTCAAGATCCCCAGGGATAAAAACATATGCGATATCATTTGCTAGGTCGTTATTATTACCAAAACGGTCGTTAACAAACGGAATGAGATCATTATTTACGATATCAGAAAAAACTTCAGGATGCGCCCCGTCTTGTTGCATATCGCTCATTGAAACAATATTGAAGTTTTTTTCACTTTCAGGGAGTGGGGGGGTTATAAAGTCAAAGGTTTGTCCTTCAATAGCAGTTGTATGAATGCGATAATAATAGTGTGAATTAGGTATTAGTCCTGTTAACTGAACGGTGTGAACTTTTGACATGCCACTTCCAGTAACAAAGGTTCCAAAAGTGGAATTCCCTAAAACAGTAGAGTTTCCCCATTCTATAATACTTTCATCTATAATACTTGTCTCCCACATTACAGTCATTGTATTTGGGCTCGCATTTTGAAGATAGGGGCCTACGCGTAAAATTTGACTGAAACAAAAAAACTAATCAACCAGCAACGAGCTGAGCAAATCTTGGATCGTGAAGGTTTGGACGGTTTAATAGCGGTGACCCCTATCAATTTCTATTACCTCTCAGGTTATTGGGGCTTGTATTACACGCCAATTGGTTTTGAAGGTACTTATTTTGCAATTGTTCCAAAACGTCAAGAGAGTCAACCATCAATGGTTCTCCCTGCCTTAGAATTAAGACGATTAGAAACAAAGGGAAGATCATGGATATCCAATGTTTATGCTTACTCTTCTGATGGAGAAGGAGATTATTTTGAGGACGGTTTACCTAAAGGTCTAGATTACGAAATTTGGCCTGTTAGTGCTACT
>ENA-OREB01000555-OREB01000555.1-marine-metagenome-genome-assembly--contig:-NODE-555-length-18653-cov-3.987780_pt1 | contig 18653 bp, 20 predicted proteins | sample MGYA00248625_ERZ508552 | MGnify/ENA primary metagenome ERZ508552 (study PRJEB26219, sample SAMN06267888) | marine metagenome | isolation source: Monterey Bay, California, USA | place: USA:Monterey Bay...
GACTGTTGTTTTTTATTAAAAAGCTCTACTATCGGCAGGGCTTTTTAATTTACTATGCATAGCATAATACTTTATTTTCAATGTCTTAGCTTTGTCGTATTACTAATCAATATATGTTGAATTATGAAGAAACTAATTTTACTTTTAATCGCACTAACTACTTTCATGAATGTAAGTTATGCTTCTTTTCCAATTTCAGATACTTTGGAAGTACAACAAGATATTATGCAAACAGAAGAGATAAAACAATACCATTATAGTTTGCAAAAAATGGGAGTTGATTTAAATTCTTGCAAATGTGTAAGTTGCAGGGGTGGCATTGCTCCTTTGGTAAGCAAACCAAAACCTTTACCAATCAAAACTAAGAATGTTAAGGAAGTTGAAGTTATTACGGAAGTTGAAAAAAGAGAGTCTAATGGAAATTGGTATGCTTTGCTTTCTATTTTATCTGCTTTAGGCGCTATTATATTTGCTTTTTTAACAATAGGGAGCGCTTTGATGCATAATGCAAAGTATTTGTCTGTTATTACTTATCTATTGTTAACACTATTGTCTATTGGAGGTACTTTTTTTTCTGCTTTAAAGGCAAAAAAGAGTGGAGCTAGTTGGAGTAAGGCGCTTTTAGGCGTTGGGATAGTAGTCTTGGTAGCATCATTATTTTTTATCGGAATATAGAATGAAAGCGCTACTTCTCATATTTCTATTAATGCCATTTGTGTGTAAATCGCAAGATCAAAATGTAATGAGAACTGAAGATGTTTTAATAAATGTTGTGCTTGAAAATACAGCAAACTATTTTGAAAATAAAAACAAAAAAGACATCAAACCTATAGAAATCAAACCTCATAAAAAAGACTCAGTAAACTGGGAGAAATCCTCACTTAACAAATGGCAAATTATTGAGCCAAAAGATTCAGTAAAAATAATTAATCATGACTAAAAAACTACTCTTACTTTTCATCACACTAACTACATTTATGAATGTGAGTTATGCTTCTTTTCCTGTTACTGAAACTCAGCAAATACAAATTGTAGAAACTACTAATGTAGAGTTACCGACTTATAAAAGCGAGACTTCATTGTGGGCTATTTTATCTATATGTTGTGCATTGCTTAGTTTTGGACTAGTACAAAACCCATTGGCTGCAACTATAATTGCATTGTTAGGTATTGTATTTGGAGCAATTGGCTTTAATAAAAAATTAAAAGGCTTAGCTATTACTGGCTTTGTATTGTCTTTGATTATTTTCTTAGTATCAGCTTTTATAACGTTTGTACTATTATTATTTAGAGAAGATCCTACAAAATTAGGTGATTAAATTATGAAAAGAATACTACTACTTTTAATAACGCTAACTACATTTATGAATGTGAGTTATGCCTCCTTCCCAATTATTAATACTTTGGAAATCAAACAAGATACTCTACAGACAGAAGAAATCAAGAAATACCACTCTAGTCTTATAAAAATGGGAGTTGATTTGAGTTCTTGCAAATGTGTGAGTTGCAGGAATGGTATAGCTCCATTAACAAATACCAGAGAAGTAAATAAACCACCAAATCAATTTCAAAGAATATGGATGCCAATAATAATAGTAATGGCCATTTTAGCAATCGTGCTTGTGATTTTGCTTTTTAGATGGGCTGATAATTTCGATAAATCTGGAGGGATCGGAGTTGGATAAAAAATCCCCACCAAATTGGCAGGGATTTATTATTAATATCTGTCGCATTGCGATTACATCATTCCTGGCATACCGCCACCACCCATTGGAGGCATAGCTGGAGTATCTTCTTTTATTTCAGCAATAACACATTCAGTAGTCAATAGCATTCCTGCAACTGAGGCTGCATTTTCAAGTGCAACTCGAACAACTTTAGCGGGGTCAATTACACCTGCTTTGTATAGGTTTTCATATACTTCTGTTTTGGCATTGAATCCAAAATCATTTTTTCCTTCACGCACCTTAGCAACAATCACACTTCCTTCCAATCCTGCATTTTCAACTATTTGTCTCAATGGTTCTTCAGCAGCTCTGGTAATGATATTGATTCCTGTTTGTTCGTCATCATTATCTCCTTTTAGTTTTGCTAACTTATCAGTTGCACGCACAATAGCAACACCACCTCCAGGAACAATTCCTTCTTCAACAGCAGCTCTTGTAGCAGCCAATGCATCATCAACTCTGTCTTTCTTTTCCTTCATCTCTACTTCAGTTGGTGCGCCTACATACAACACGGCAACACCACCTGCTAGTTTTGCTAATCTCTCTTGTAGTTTCTCCTTGTCGTAATCTGAACTAGTACTTTCAATTTGTGCTTTAATTTGGTTTACTCTAGCTTTAATTGTGTTGCTGTCTCCAGCACCATTTACAAGAGTTGTATTGTCCTTGTCAATTGTAATTTTTTCAGCAGAACCCAACATTTCCAAAGTAGTACTTTCCAATTTAAAACCTCTTTCTTCCGAAACTACTGTTCCGTTCGTAAGGATAGCAATATCTTCTAGCATTGCTTTTCTTCTATCCCCAAAACCAGGGGCTTTTACTGCTGATACTTTTAGTGCGCCTCTTATTTTGTTCACTACTAAAGTAGATAGTGCTTCACCGTCCACATCTTCAGCAATTATGACCAATGGCCTTCCTGCTTTTGCAGTTTGTTCCAATATTGGTAAAAGATCTTTCATTGCTGAAATCTTTTTGTCATAAATAAGGATAAATGGATTCTCCATATTTGCCTCCATCTTGTCAGCATCAGTAATAAAGTAAGGGGATAAATATCCTCTATCAAACTGCATTCCCTCTACAACCTCAACATGCGTTTCAGTTCCTTTTGCTTCTTCAACAGTAATTACTCCTTCTGTTTTTACTTTCTTCATTGCCTCAGCAATTAGCGAGCCAATTACATTGTCATTATTAGCCGATATACTTGCTATTTGCTCAATCTTATCATAAGAATTACCTACTTTTTTAGCTTGTGATTTAATGTCTTCAATCAGCACCTTTACGGCCTTGTCAATTCCTCTTTTTACATCCATAGGATTTGCTCCTGCAGCTACATTTTTAAGCCCTGAAGTAATAATAGCTTGTGCCAATACGGTTGCAGTTGTTGTTCCATCTCCTGCTAAGTCATTGGTGTTACTTGCTACTTCTTTCACCATCTGAGCACCCATGTTTTCTATTGAATCTTCTAATTCAATTTCTTTTGCAACTGTCACTCCATCTTTAGTTATTGTAGGTCCTCCAAAACTTTTCCCAATAACTACATTTCTTCCCTTTGGTCCTAAAGTTACTTTTACTGCATTCGCTAAGGCGTCTACTCCTCTTTTTAATGCATCTCTTGATTCTATATCAAATGTGATTTCTTTTGCCATGTTATATTATTTTATGATTGCTAAAATGTCCGATTCTCTCATTATAAGATAATCTTCTCCCTCATGTTGTAGTTCAGTTCCTGCATATTTTCCGTAAAGGATATTGTCCCCAACTTTTACAGTTATAGGGTTATCCTTTGTTCCTTTTCCGCAAGCAATTACGCTACCTTTTTGTGGTTTTTCTTGTGCAGTATCAGGAATTATTATTCCGCTTGCAGTTGTAGTTTCTGCTTCTCCTTGCTTAATTATTACTCTATCAGCAAGAGGAGTGATGTTTATTTTTGACATATTTATAAAAATTTAATTTGTTAATTCTGATGATATACTATTGCATAAAGTATGCCAAAGCAATATCAGTCCAAAATAACTGAAATTATGTCAGAAACAAAAAGTTTTAAGAAATTGTTTTGATTATTACTCAGCTACAGGTGCTGCTGGTAAATTAGGGATTACAGCATCATCAATCATGTCTTGAGCTTTTATTTCAGTTGATTCTACAGTAGTGTTTCTTGGAATTGCAAAGTTTGATGCTAATGATAAAACAATTAATGCAGTTGCTAAAAACCAAGTTGCTTTTTCTAAAAAGTCAGTAGTCTTTTTTGCTCCCATTATTTGGTTTCCTGCCCCACCACCAAATGATGAAGATAACCCTCCTCCTTTAGGATTTTGAACTAAAACAACTAATACTAATAAGATTGAAGTGATGATAATTAGGATTGCAAAAATTGTGTACATTTTATTTTTTATTTAATTTATTTATCAATTTAATTTGGTCTGCAAAGAAACTACTTTTTTCCGGATATTTCAAAATTAATTTTTCATAAGCTAAAATAGCTTTCCCATAATGCTCTTGCTCTAGGTAAACCTTTGCTAATGTTGGGGTAACTAGTTCATTATTTTCTATCAGACTTTCTTTTGCAGCATCTGTTGCTTTAAAAAATGCTTCTTTTTTTGGTCTGCTTATTTTTACTTCTTTTTCTAAAAAATCATCAACCAAGTTAGTTGCTTTAGGTTGTTCTTCTCTTTCAACTTTCTTAACTTTTGTTAAAGCTAGCCATTCCGAAAATGAGTGATTCTCACTTTCATCAAACTCCAAAGGTTTTCCAATTTCTAATTGCTCTTCAACTGTTTCTAATTTTTCTTCCTTGCTAATTATTGCTTCAGCTTTTGTTATATTGTTTAAAGTAATTAAGCTAAAAAGTTTCTGTCTGTCCAAGGAATAAGCAGCCGCTTTTTTAAGTTGTCGGTTGTATCTGATGCTGTCAGTATTCAATAATCCTTTGGTAAGTAATAGTTGTGCGCTACTAAAATAGGGGTGTTTTATTAGTAAAGAATCTAATTTGCTTACATCAGCATTCGTTATTTCTTGCGGATTATTAATTAATGATATGATTTTTTCGTTTACCAATTTACAAAGGCTTTATTAAATACATCTTCAATTAATTCTTTACTTATTTCTTCAATAAGTCCGTCCTCAACATCAACTATATTTTCTGAACTTGCATAATCTCTATATCTACTAAAAGTAGATTCAAAGTTTTGTTTATCATCAAAACTATTGTTGTATTTTATTTTTATGGCAATAGTTAATCTGTTTTGACTAGCAGTTTCATTTGCCTTTATTGCCATAGGTTTTATCTGATATTTTGTAATATATCCGCTAAAAGATAAATCACCTTCATTCTCAGTTATTTCTAAGTTGGTTTGTCCAGCAAAAGCATCAATTAAGCCATCAGTAATTACTTGGCTTAATGAGGGTTGAACTATAGCTGCCTTATTGCTTATATATTGCACAGAGATAGTTTTTGCTTCAGTAGGGATTGATGCTCCAGTAAAAGAATAAACTCCACAAGAAACAACTAGGATGCTAAGTGATATTAGGCTTAAAAATAGCTTCATTACAATCCGAATTCTTTTAATTTACGGTAAAGAGTTCGCTCAGATATTCCTAGCTCAGCAGCTGCATCTTTCCTTTTTCCTTTATGTTTTAATAATGATTTTTCCACCAATCTTTTTTCTTGCTCAAATAATGATAATGACTCCTCAACTTCAATTGTTTTTGGTTCGTTCTGCTGATTTAAAACAAAATTATTCTCATCATTTTCGTTAAAAATTCTAGGATTAACTGATTGCATAATTTCAGTGTTTCCTTCTTTTTGCATCAGGTCAAAAGTAATCTTTTTAAGTTCAGATAAGTCTCTTTTCATGTCAAAAAGCACTTTGTAAAGTATTTCCCTCTCTGATAAATCTGATTTATTTTTATCCTCAAACTTAACTAAACCACTAGTAGAAATGTTAGGTAATTGCTCTTGTAATCTGATAGAAGTTATCTTTCTTTCTTCTTCCATTACTGATAGTTGTGCTACAAAATTCATCAATTGCCTGATGTTTCCTGGCCAATTGTAGTTTTTAAGAATCTCAACCGCATCATCAGTTAGTTTGACTGGAGGGGTGTTATATTGATCTGCAAAATCAGCCGCAAACTTCCTAAAAAGTAGGTGAATATCATTCCCTCTATCTCTTAATGGCGGGAGATTAATGCTGATTGTGTTTAATCTGTAAAATAGATCCTCTCTAAATTTTCCTTCCTTTACAGCTTGAGGTAAATTTACATTTGTAGCGGCAATAATTCTCACATCAGTTGTGTATGCTTTAGACGAACCTACCTTTAGGATTTCTCCATTTTCAAGTACTCTTAATAATCTTGCTTGTGATGCCATTGGTAATTCTCCTACTTCATCAAGGAAAATAGTCCCTCCATCAGCAGCTTCAAAGTATCCTTTTCGGCTGTCATGTGCACCTGTAAACGATCCCTTTTCATGTCCAAATAGTTCAGAATCTATTGTTCCTTCAGGTATTGCTCCACAATTTACAGCAATATAAGGGTTGTGTTTTCTTTTACTATTTTGATGAATAATTTTTGGAATATTTTCTTTTCCTGTTCCACTTTCACCAACAACTAATATTGATATGTCAGTAGGAGCAACTTGCAAGGCTACATCAATTGCTCTTTCTAGTTTTCTATCGTTTCCAATTATGCCAAATCTTTGTTTTGCTTGTTGTGAATTCATAATACAGTGCCTTTTAAAGTTGCAGAAGTACAGTCATCAATTTTTACCATGATATAATCTCCTAATTTATGGGTTCCTTTTTCAAAAATAACTGAAGCATTATGTGTTGTTCTTCCGTACAAATGATTATTTGATTTTTTTGAAAACCCTTCAACTAATACCTCATAAGTTTTTCCAACTTTGGCTTTCATATTTTTTAAAGAATGCTGTTGTTGTTTTTCAATAATCTCAGCAAGTCTTCTTTGTTTTTCCTTAGGTGTAACATCATCTTCAAATCTTGCAGCTGGAGTGTTTGGCCTTACTGAATATTTGTACATGTACCCAAAAGCATATTCCACATAATCCATTAATGATAAGGTTTCTTGATGGTCTTCCTTAGTTTCTGTGCAAAATCCTGAAATCATATCCATTGATATTGTGCAGTCAGGTATTCTTTGTTTTATATTATCAATTAAAGTAATGTATTTTGCTCTGTCATATCCTCTTTTCATTACTTCTAATAGTCGGCTACTCCCTGATTGTACTGGTAAATGAATATAGTTGCAAATATTGTTGTGTTTTGCCATAACATCAATTACATCTATTCCCATATCTTGCGGGTTTGATGTAGAAAATCTTATTCTTAATAGTGGATTTACTTTTGCAACTCTATCTAATAAGTCAGAAAATTTGATGCAATTCTCTTGATTTTCATTAGTTGCTTTTTTAAAGTCTTTTTTAGCTCCACCACCATACCAAAGGTAAGAGTCAACATTTTGCCCTAATAGTGTTATTTCTCGGTACCCATCATTAAATAAGTCACTACATTCCTTTAAAATACTTTCAGGATCTCTACTTCTTTCCCTTCCTCTTGTAAATGGCACTACACAAAAAGTGCACATATTATCACATCCTCTAGTGATAGAAACAAATGCTGTAACTCCATTCCCTCCAAGTCTTACTGGGTTGATGTCAGCATATGTTTCTTCAAGAGATAAAATAACATTAATTGCTTTTTTTCCATCTTCCACTTCTTTTATTAGGTTTGGTAAATCTCTGTAAGCATCAGGTCCTACAACAATATCTACTAATTTTTCTTCTTCTAAAAATTTAGCTTTTAATCTTTCGGCCATGCATCCCAATACCCCAACTAGCATTTTTGAGTTTTTATCTCTTTTTATTGAATTGTAGAATTCTAATCTTTTTCTTACAGTTTGTTCTGCTTTTTCACGAACCGAGCAAGTATTTACAAAAACTATATCAGCTTCTGTGATGTCTTGTGTAGTTGAAAATCCTTCTTTTGTTAAAATTGATGCAACTATCTCACTGTCCGAAAAATTCATCTGACAGCCATAGCTTTCAAGGTACATCTTTTTTGTTGATTTATCAGATGTAGGAATGCTTAAAGCATCTCCTTGTTTGCTTTCATCAATTTCTTTTCCTAATAATTTTTCTAGGTTCATTTTTTACTTATAATTAATTGCAAAAATAGTAAAAATATGACAATGTGTCAGTATATCATTTTACTTATATTATAAATAATATAATGGAAACTGACACCATTTTTTGTTTTTTTTATGTCAAAAAAGTTTTTTTAATTTGCACCAAATTTCTAAAACAAAAAAAATATGGCAAAGAACTTAGTGATTGTAGAATCACCAGCAAAAAAGAAAATCATTCAAGGATTTTTAGGTAAGGATTTTGTAGTGGAATCCAGTATTGGACATATTAGAGATTTACCTAAAAAAGGAGGTATGGCTATTGATATAGAGAATGGTTTTGAGCCTAATTATGTAATATCAGAAGATAAAACTAAGGTAGTAAAGCATCTAAGAAGTGTTGCAAAAAAAGCTGAAACTGTTTGGCTTGCTACTGATGAGGATCGTGAGGGAGAGGCTATTGCATGGCACCTTACTGAGGCACTTAAGCTAGATGCAAGCTCTACTAAAAGAATTGTTTTTCATGAAATTACTAAAAAAGCAATTACGCATGCAGTTGAAAATCCTAGGTTATTAGACACTAATTTAGTAAATGCACAACAGGCTAGGCGTGTACTTGATAGATTAGTTGGTTTTGAATTATCTCCTGTACTTTGGAGAAAAGTAAAACAAGGGCTTTCAGCAGGGCGTGTACAATCAGTTGCTGTTCGTTTAATAGTAGAAAGGGAAAATGAGATTACTAACTATACAGCTGTATCATCTTATAAAGTTGTTGCTTTTTTCTTAAATATGGATGGTAAAGTTGTAAAAGCTGAATTGCCTCAAAGATTTAAGAATAATGAAGATGCTTATTCATTTATGGAGAAATGTAAAGATGCTAATTTTTCAGTTGAATCTTTAGAAGAAAAGCCAGCTAAAAAATCACCTACAGCACCATTTACTACTTCTACTTTACAGCAAGAAGCATCAAGGAAACTAGGCTTTTCAGTTTCACAAACAATGATGGTTGCTCAGAAATTATATGAAGCTGGTAAAATTACATATATGAGAACTGATAGCGTAAATTTATCTAATGATGCACTTGATGCTGCTGAAAAAGCAATTAGTTCGATTTATGGTGATGAATATGCAAAAAGAAGAGCTTATACAGGGAAATCAAAAGGAGCGCAAGAGGCGCATGAGGCAATTCGCCCTTCTTACATGGAGCAAAAAACTGTTGATGGAGATAGCTCACATCAAAGACTTTATGATTTGATTTGGAAAAGAACAATTTCTTCTCAGATGGCAGATGCTCAATTTGACAGAACTACTGTAAAAATTAAAATATCAAATACTTCTGAGCAATTTGTTGCTAAAGGTGAGGTAATTACTTTTGAAGGATTTATGAAGGTTTATCTGGAAGGAAAAGATGATGATAATGAAGAGCAAAAAGGAATGTTGCCTAAATTATTAGTTGGTGAAGCTTTAGGGCTTTCTGAAGCTGTTGCTTCTGAGCAATTCTCTCGCCCTCCTGCCAGGTATGCTGAGGCAAGTTTGGTAAAGAAAATGGAAGAATTAGGGATTGGAAGGCCATCAACTTATGCTGCTACAATTACTACTATTCAAAAGAGAGGATATATTGAAAAAGAAAGCCGTGATGGTATAGATAGAATTTCTCAAATGATAGAGCTGAAAGATGGAAATCTTAAAGCATTTGAAAAAACCTCAATTACTGGAGCTGAGAATAAAAAACTATTTCCAACAGATGTAGGTATTGTTGTTACTGATTTTTTAGTTGAACATTTTTCTGATGTGATGGAGTATACTTTTACGGCATCAGTAGAAACTGAATTTGATGAAATTGCTGAAGGGAAAAAGGTTTGGAATGAAATGATTGCTTCTTTCTATGGAGGATTTAAAGAAAAAGTTGTTGATGTAATTGGAAATGTTGGAAAAGCATCTGGAGAACGAGAGTTAGGTGTTGATCCAGCAAGTGGAAATAAGATTTTTGCTAGAATTGGGCCTTTTGGACCTATGGTACAATTAGGAGAAAAGCAAGAAGATGAAGAAGCTTCAAAACCAAAATTTGCCTCACTTTTAAAAGGGCAAACAATTCAAACCATTACAATGGATGAGGCTTTGGATTTGTTTAAATTACCTAGAAGTGTAGGGGAATGGGAAGGTAAAGAAGTTGTTGCTTCTGTTGGTAGATTTGGTCCTTATTTGAGGTATGATGGAAAGTTTACATCAATTAAGAAAGATGATGAGGAAGACCCTTTAACAATTGATTTAGAGCGTTCAATTGAATTGATAAAAATTAAGATTCAAGCGGATAAAGACAGATTAATTTCTAATTTTGAAGGCGATCCTTTAATTCAAGTTTTAAATGGAAGATATGGTCCTTTTATTCAGGTGAGTCCTGTAAAAGTTAAAAAGATAAATGTTAAAATCCCAAAAGGAACAGAGCCAAAAGATTTAACGAGAGAAGATTGCATTTCTCTTTGGGAAAATCAACCAGCTAAAAAACCTAGAGGTAAAAAGAAAAAATAATGTTAGAACTCAATTCCTATTTTAAAGCTGTAAGCTCAGAGTTGTATGCTGATAAGAACAGATGGGAAACTACTCAAATTGGCAGAGGAATTGACACGCATGTAAATGAAAATTTTCCGGACATTAAATTTGCAGAAATAGCAATTTTTAATGTTCCAGAATATGAAGGATCTAAGAACTCTGCAAGTGATAATGATTGTAAAGTCAGAACTTCTTTTTATTCTTTTCATCATGATAATTTACCAAGAATAGCTGATTTAGGAGTTTTTCAATTATTGCCTACTCGTAAAGAGTCCTTCAGTTTAATTCAAAAAGTTTGTAAGGAACTATTGCATCATGGAATTATTCCTGTAATTATTGGTGGAGGGCATGATGTGAGTTATGCTGTTTATAAAGCTTACGCATCTTTAGATAAGTTCATTACTTTAACGGCTGTGGATAGTAAATTCGATATTGGTTTAGAGGATGATAATTTAGCTTCTTTCTCTCACTTAGGCAAGATGATTTCCCATAAACCAAGTCATCTTTTTCATTATGCTAATTTAGCTTATCAGTCTTATTTTGTTTCGGGTATGGCTACTGAAATGTTACAGTCAATGAATTTTGATGTAAAAAGACTAGGGGAATTAAAAGCTGATTTTTCAGAAGTAGAGCCTATTATGAGAAACACTGATTTTTTAAGTTTTGATATTTCATCAATACAGCATGCTTATGCTGGTGCAAATGTGTATTCTTCTCCTAACGGGTTGAATGGTGAAGAATCTTGTAAAATCATGCGTTATGCTGGAGTAAGCGATAAAATTACTGCTGTTGGGTTATTTGAGTACAATCAAGATTTAGATGCTAATAATCAAACTGCTTATTTGTTAGCTGAAATGATTTGGTATTTTATTGATGGTTACAAAATCAGAAAGAATGAACTAAATCCTAACATGAAAAACTGTGTAAAATACACGGTAGCTTTTGATGATGGTAAGAATGAAATTACTTTTTACAAAAGTAAAAGTAGTGGTAGGTGGTGGATGGGTGTTCCTTTCAAAAAAGAAGGAGTGAAAGAACTTCAAAATTACTATGTAGCTTCCTCTTATCGTGATTACGAAATAGCTAATCAGGGAGAAGTTCCTGAAAGATGGCTTAAAACCTTAAATAAATTCCTGTAGACAACTCTTTGATTATCAATTTATTTCTTCTTAATTATTGCTGAACAAATAAGATGTGTATCTAGTTTTAGTGCAAAGTGTTAAAAAATGTTTATTTTAGCGCCAAATTTTTTTACAGAAAATTACAATATGAAGAGAATCTTAATTCTAGTTTTAGCTTTCTTGTCGGCAGGAATTGTTTCAGCACAGCAAGTGCCACAGTTCAGTCAGAATATGTTTAATAAACTAGCTAATAATCCAGGTTTTGCTGGTAGTAGAGGTGTAATTGCTACTTCAGTTTTACACAGATCTCAATATATGGGATTTGGAGAAGGAGGGTCTGCTATTTCTACTCAAAATTTTAGTGTTGATGCTGAAATTCCATTTTTAAATGGTGGTGTAGGGTTGAATATTGTAAAAGATGAAATCGCTCAATTTAGTAATTTAGGATTGCAAGCTTCTTACGCTTACAGAACAGAGTTAGGAATAGGACAGCTTGGTTTGGGTATGTCAGTAGGCATGTATCAAAGTGGTGTTGATGGGGCAGAGTTTAATCCTGCTCAAAGTGTTGATGTTGCAATTCCTATGAATAGTGTTTCTGGATCTAAATTAGATTTGGGAGCAGGTGCATATTTTAATACTCAGGATGTTTATATTGGTATTTCTTCTGCTCATTTATCACAGCCAGTTGTTGAATGGAGTGATGGAAAACAATATGCATTAAAAAGACATTATTTCTTAATTGCAGGTTATTATTATGAATTGAACCCTGTTCTTTCATTAAACCCATCTATTTATCTTAAGAATGCTCCAGGAGTTTCTCAATTAGATGTTAACGCAAACCTAATATACAATAATAAGATGTGGGGTGGCGTTAGTTATAGGTTAGATGAAGGTTTAATCTTGCTTGCAGGAATGAATATTACTGATGATTTCAGGTTTGGAATTGGTTATGATGTAACTATGGTAAATCCTTTAGGAAACTCATTTGAAGTTATGCTAGGGTATAACTTTAAAATTAAAAGGAATAATACAATCTCTAAATATAAAAACCCGAGATTCTTATAAAAACAGATTTTAACTCACTTAGGTGATAAAATAAAAATGAATATGAAAAAAATAATATTATTAAGTTCAATAGTTGCTCTTTTAAGTGCCTGTGGAGGTTCTGGAAATGGAGAGTTAATTGGAGTGCAAAACAGAGCAATTTGGAATCCTACTGATCCTTATGGAATGGTGTTTATTCCACAAGGAAGTTTTAATATGGGGCCTTCTGATCAAGATGTTCCTTTTGCAAATGTCTCTCAAGCGAAAACAGTTTCTGTTGGTGCTTTTTATATGGATGAGACAGAAATCACAAATAATGAATACCGTCAATTTACATCTTGGGTAAGAGATTCTTTAGCTCATATTATTTTGGGTGAAGCTGGAATTGAAGGTCATTTAATTGAAGAAGATAAGTTTGGTAACTTCATAGATCCTGCAAGAATTAATTGGAGCACAAGAATCAGGTGGGATGATCAAGAAGTTAGAGAAATTCTTGAAGAAGAAATGTATTTGCCAGAGCATGAAAGATTAGATGGTAGAAGAGAATTTGATACTAGAAAATATATATATAAATATCAAGTTTTAGATATCAATGCTGCTGCAGTAAAAAGTAAAAGAGAAGGTGATGCTACAGGTAAAAGAGATAGAAGTGAATTTTTATCTACTGTTGAGTTGAATATTTTCCCTGACACTCTAACTTGGACACATGACTATTCTTATTCATTTAATGACCCTTACACTAAAGGTTATTTCTTTCACCCGGCTTTTGATGATTATCCTGTGGTTGGTGTAAATTGGAAGCAAGCAACTGCTTGTTCTAATTGGAGAACTAAAATGATGAATTCATTCTTAAGAAAAATTAAACAACCAACATTGCCAGAATTCAGGCTACCTACTGAATCTGAATGGGAATATGCATCAAGAGGAGGTTTAGATGCATCTCCTTATCCTTGGGGAGGGCCTTATACTCGTAATATTAAAGGTTGTTTCTTAGCAAACTTTAAACCATTAAGAGGGAACTATGTTGCTGATGGAGGGTTAAAAACAATTAAAACAGCATCTTATAATCCAAATGGATATGGACTTTATGATATGTCAGGAAATGTTTCTGAATGGACTTCAAATGCTTATGATGAGTCTGCTTTCTCTTATTCTCATGATATGAATATGGATCGTCATTATAATGCTGAAGAAGATGATCATGCAGTATTAAAGAGAAAATCAATTAGAGGAGGTTCTTGGAAAGATATTGCATACTTTATACAAAATGGAACAAGAACTTTTGAATACCAAGATACTGCTAAATCTTATGTAGGATTTAGAAATGTAGTTGACTTCTTAGGTAGAGATAAAGCAGATTTTCAATAAAAATACAACAAAAAACAAACAATTTAATAAAACAAAAAAATGGGATTAGGAAATATTACAGATGCGAAATGGTACAAAACAATGATGCCAAAATTATATGGATGGGGAGCTGCACTAGTAATTATTGGTGCATTATTTAAAATTGAACACTTACCTGGGGCATCAATCATGCTTATACTTGGTTTAGGTACTGAAGCAATTATTTTCTTCTTCTCGGCATTTGAAAAACAGCCTGAGGAAACAGATTGGTCATTAGTTTATCCTGAGTTAGCTGGGATGAATGATCCTAATGCAGCTAAAAGACCAGCTCAACAATTAGATGATGCCTTAGCGAAAGCTAAAATAGACAATGAGTTAGTGGAAAGCTTAAATGAAGGTTTAAGGTCATTTGGCGAATCTGCAAAGGCTTTAAACGAAACTGTTTCTGCTGCTTCTGGTATCTCAGAATATAATTCTCAAATTCAGGAAGGAGTTCAAAATATGAATGCTTTAAATTCATTATACGAGTTACAATTACAAACTTCTAATCAACAAATGGAAGCAACTACTTTATTCTTGCAAAACTTACAATCTTCTGTTGAGGATTCTAAGAAATTCCAAGAGCAAGTTAGTAGCTTAGCTGAAAACTTAGAGCAACTGAATAAAGTGTATGGAAATATGCTTACTGCTATGAATCCAAATAAATAATCATCAATAATTATTAATTAATAAATAAAATTATATGGCTGGAGGAAAAGTGTCCCCAAGACAGAAGATGATTAATATGATGTATTTAGTGCTTACCGCACTACTTGCATTAAATGTATCTAAAGAGGTTTTAAATTCATTTTTTGAAGTAAATTTAGGTATTGAAAGATCTACAACCAACTTTAATGCTAAGAATGGAGATACTTATGCCGCTTTTGATGCTGCTGCTGAATTAAATAAAGTTAAAGCAGGTGCTTTTAGGGATCAAGCGTATGAAGTAAAAGCTAATGCTGATGAACTTGTTGAGTTTATCCAAGAGATGAAGTATAATTTAGTTTTAGCAGCTGACAAAGAAGTATACTTGGGTTCTCAATTGGAATTAAAAGATGAGGATGGAGATCTTCTAGAAGATATAGCTATAACTACTCCTTGGAATGAGTTGTCTGATGATGAAAAGAAAATGACAATTGGTAATTTATCTGTTAAGGATGATAGACATGCTGCAGGTGATTTGTTTTATAGTGCAAAAAGAAAAAAAAATATTGCAACAGATTTAAAGAATAATTTGATTTCTTATAAAAATTCACTTCTTTCTATTTCTGAAGGAAACGAATCTCTTATTAAATCAATTAATGAGACTTGTAATTATGATGATAAGAAAGTAAAAGGGAAAAAACAGTTATGGGAAGAATATAACTTTTATGATATGCCTTCAGTTGGAGCGTTAACATTGCTTTCAAAAATGCAATCTGATGTAAGAAATACTGAGGCTGATATCATTACTATGTTAAGAGAAAATATTGATGCGACTTCATTAAAATTTACTACTGCTGAGGGGATTCAGATACCACAATCTAATTTTGTGTTAAGAGGAGATTCTTTTAGAGCTCAAATTTTTATTTCTGCTAAAGATACTACTCAAGATCCAATGATTTATGTTGGTGAGTATGATAGTTTAGGAAATGGGAATTACCAAATGAAAGGAACTGAAGGTGTAGATTATAATTCAGTAAAAGTTGTAAATGGAAAAGGTATTTTCTCAGAGAGAGCTAGCTCTGAAGGCATGAAAAAGTGGGGAGGTTTAATTGCTATGAAAACTGCTAATGGTACTAAAATGTATCCATTCAATGGGGAGTATTTAGTTGCTGCTAAAACTGCTGTTGTTTCTCCAACAAATATGAATATACTTTATCTTGAGGTTGATAATCCGTTAAAAATATCAGTTCCTGGATATACTGCAGGAGAGATTTCTGCTGTAATTAGTAATGGTAAAGTTTCTGCTACTAAACGATCTTTAGGGGAATACTCAGCTAGACCTTCTAAAAAAGGGAAGGCAGTGGTTAGTTTGTATGCTAAAGTTGAAGGAAAAAGGACTAAGATGGGGCAAATGGAATTTAGAGTTAAAGAGGTGCCGCCACCAAAAGCTAAAGTGCAATTTGCAATTTCAGCAAATGGAGTTTTAGTTATTGATAAGATGAAAATGGTAAATGCTGGTGGATTAGGGGCTGAACTAAAAGACTTTGATTTTAAAGGAGTGAGGTACGTTATTACTTCTTATAGATTATCAGGTGTGTATAAAGGTGAGCAAATGAAGGAGGATACGAAAGGGCCTCAGTTTACATCTAAGATGATTAATATCATTAAAAACACAAAATCAGGAAATGCAATAACAATTTCTAATATTAAGGCAAAAAGAGTAGATGCAAAAAATACTGCTGTCAGAGTTCTTGATCCTTTAGTGATAGAAATAAAATAAAAATAATTATGAAAAAAGTAATCTTATTAGTTGCAACTATCTTTACTTATGTGGGGGTAAATGCACAAGATGTTTTAACAACTGAGCAAATGAACTCTGTTTATAAAAAAGAAAAACATCATGAAAAGAAAGTACAACATTATGCTCCATTAAGACAAGCAGATGTTATGTGGTCTCGTAAAGTTTGGAGAGAGATTGATTTAAGACAAAAAATAAATCATCCTTTTTATTACCCTGAAAATAATGGTATTGTTGGAGCTGCTGTTACTGGAGATAGAAAAAGTTTAATTGATGTTATATACTCTGCTATAAAAGAAGGAAGTATTACTGCTTATGGTAATGCGGTATATGATGATGAGATGCGCGTTCCTATGACTCAACAAGAAATTAATTCTGTTGGAGGAGCAAAAGAGGAAATAATTGAAGTTACTGATTGGGATGCAGTTGCTTTAGGTGCTGATCCTGAAGATGCAAAAACTACTAGAACTAATATTGTCCCATTCAACAGAAATACAGTTAAAAAATGGAGATTGAAAGAAGAATGGTTTTTTGATAAACAAAGATCTGTAATGGATGTTCGTATTCTTGCTATTGCCCCTTTACAGGAAGATAAAGATGAGGTTAATGGTCAATTATTAGGTACATTTTCACCTTTATTTTGGGTATATTTCCCTGAAGCTAGAGAAATTCTTATTAATGCTGAAGTATTTAATTTAGTTAAAAATGATGCTGAAAGAAGAACATATGATGATATTTTTTGGAAAAGAATGTTCTCTTCTACTATTACAAAAGAGGCAAATGTAATGGATAGAAAGATTAATGAATACATGGTTGGACTTGATGCCTTATTAGAAGCTGAAAGAATTAAGACAGAAATTTTTAATATGGAACACGACCTTTGGGAGTATTAAGATTGAGTTTATAAAATAATTAAAGCCCCTTTTGGGGCTTTTTTACTTTAATGGAAAAACAAAAGAAAATAGCAATTATTGGTTTAGGTTATGTAGGGTTGCCTTTAGCTATTGCTTTTTCTGAGTTTTATCAGGTATGTGGTTTTGATGTTAATTCTACAAGAATTTCTGAGTTAAATAATTCTATTGACTCTAATGGAGATATCATTGTTTCTATAAATGATAAATTAGATTTTACTTCTGATGAAAAGAAATTAGCTTCATCCAATATATTTATTGTAACTGTTCCTACCCCTGTAACTCCTAATAATATTCCTGATTTATCAATTCTTGAAATAGCAACTAGAATGATTGCAAAATATATAAGTAAAGGTGATATTGTTATTTATGAATCTACTGTTTACCCGGGCGTGACTGAAGAGATTTGTGTTCCTATTCTTGAGGAGGATTCAGGGCTAAAATATAATTTTGATTTCTATTGTGGCTATAGCCCAGAAAGAATTAGTCCTGGAGCTGATAAGTATTTATTAGAAAATGTAGTTAAAGTTACTTCTGGATCTACATTAGAAGTGGCAGATGATATCGATAAAATGTATCAAAAGATTATAAAAGCTGGGACTTATAAAGCTCCATCAATTAAGGTAGCAGAAGCAGCAAAAGTTGTGGAGAATACTCAGAGAGATATCAATATTGCATTAATGAACGAGTTATCTATGATGTTTGATAAAATGAATATTGATACTTCAGAAGTTTTAGAAGCTGCAAAAACAAAATGGAATTTTCTGGATTTTAAACCTGGATTGGTTGGTGGACATTGTATAGGTGTTGATCCTTATTATTTACTTCATAAATCAGAGGAGATGGGGTATAAGCCAACTTTATTGCATTCTTCAAGGAGTATTAATAATAAAATAGCAAGTTTTATTGTTGAAAAAACTAAGTAATTATTATCTAATACTGATAAAGTTATTAGTGAATCATCAGTTTTAATATTAGGGTATACTTTCAAGGAGAATTGTGCTGATACACGAAATACAAAAGTTAAGGATATTTATGATGGTTTGTTAGAGTCTTCTTGTAAAGTATCAATTTTTGACCCTTATTTACTTCCGGATTCTGATAATAATTTTATCAATAGTCCGTTTGAAAGTGATCAGAAGTATGATGCTATTATTGTTGCTGTAGCTCACAATGAATTTTTAAAGTATTCTATTGATGATTTTTATAACTTATCAAAAGGAAAACTTGTACTTTTGGACCTTAAAGGGATTTACGAAAAATCCTCATGGAAATTGTAAAAACATAAAAAATGAAAGAAGAATTGAGTTTAAGAGAAATAATTAATGAGGTGATTATC
>ENA-OREB01000559-OREB01000559.1-marine-metagenome-genome-assembly--contig:-NODE-559-length-18598-cov-3.551536_pt1 | contig 18598 bp, 22 predicted proteins | sample MGYA00248625_ERZ508552 | MGnify/ENA primary metagenome ERZ508552 (study PRJEB26219, sample SAMN06267888) | marine metagenome | isolation source: Monterey Bay, California, USA | place: USA:Monterey Bay...
TGTGCGTAAAGAGGTAGGGGAAAAAATGATTTTAGTTGTTCCGGGCATAAGACCAGAAAAAAACTTTCTTACTAAAAAAGATGATCAAAAAAGAACTCTTACTCCCAAAGCGGCTATTAAACTTGGTGCAGATTATTTAGTTATTGGAAGGCCAATTATTGAATCAAAAAACCCACTTGAGACAATAAAAAAAATAAATCAGTCAATTCAATAAAATGATTTTTAAAATTTGTGGATTGAAAAATATAGAGTCCCTGCTTTGCTGTGAAAAAAATAAAGTGTGGTTACCCACGTTTGCACCCACATCAACGACCGTCGCACCACTGGTTATCAACTCGCCTAAGAGCGACTTTTCTTCAGGAGCGTAGTCACCGGTCTGACGTAGGCTCTCGCAGATCACTGTATCGGTCGTGACTAAATACATCGGGCCATTGACTGTGTTGTGTAACTCTACAAGTCTTTCCATGAGCAGGACCTTAAAATTTCGATGGCCAATAAATAGCGTTGATCGTATTTGACAATGGGCAACCCTCGCATCGGTAATTACCTATTTTGAGACGTCTTAATGACCGGAAATTTCACGTTGAAACAACAGCTTGAGCCCATCTCGCGACCTAAAAACCCACAACATGCAGCGCTTTTTGACGGCCCGCGAGATAGTGCACTCGCTCTCCATCAAACAAGGCGCTTTGCTCGAGCTTCATCTGCACTGACTGCCCGTCCCACTCTGGGATAGCAACGGTCACGTTACCTTCGATTGCGTAGCCCGTCATCGGATAAAGCGGCCAATCGCCTCGCCCGACAGTCGGTCCCTGGTTATCCCACATCCCTATGGTGGGGCCCGGCGCGTGGCCGTAGACGCCCAAAGGATGAGTGTAGATCGCGTGCTGAATACCCAGTCTCGCGAGACTGCCCTGCGCGGCCGCAAGAATTTCATTTCCTGTACGACCGGTCACAAATTCGGCGGTCAGCGCATCTTGCCAGCGGTTGCCTGTCCGCAGGGCCTCCCCCAACCCTAGAGGCGGCTCTGACTCTCCGAGCTTAAGCACGTAACCCATCTCTTGGGTATCGGTGCACAGTCCGAGATAACAGAGCCCCACGTCGGTATGGAGTACATCTCCGCGTCGAATAATGGTGTCCTCGGAGCCATCGCCCAGAAACGGCGCGTTCGCACCAAAATCAGCGCCTTGCCATTGACGATTGACGTCCGGGTGGAACCACGGCTCAAGCCCCTGCTCCTCAAAGCGCGTTCGGATGAACCACGCCACATCCCCCACGGTCGTGACACCCGGGGTGATGACTTCACTACTAAACGCTTTGGCAATCGTTTCGCGGGCAATGGCAACGCCGCGTTGCCACACCTCAACTTCTGCTGGGGTCCGTGTCTCCATCCAGCGCACCGTGAGCGCCTCGGCAGAGGCAATGCGCGCTCTAAACGTGGGCTCCAGTGCGCCAGCAAGCTTTTCATAGAGACTGTGACTCAAGCCATCGGCAACGGGCCATAGATCACTTGAGTTCACTGCGATGGTCTTTGGATCCCTCTCTGCAATGACCTCAGCCAGTCGTCGCCACTGTGCATCAAGATCACCGCCCTCCCACGCAGCCTTATACATTGAACCCAAGGGATATCGACTCACTGTTAATTTTTCTACGTCCGCATCGCCGCGATCAAAAAACACCAGCATAGTGGTTCGTCTTGCGGTAAAGCGTGGCTTGGGTACCAGTGATAGGAAAACGGGGTCATCGTTATATTCACGAGCAATAACCACCCACATATCGATCTGAGTTTCCCGCATAAGTTGCGGAAGCAATGTGTCGAGACGTTCGGTCAGCAACGCATTTTGAACGGCTGGCCGGTCCTCATAGGGCGCAACAGCGAGGTCAGCCGCGGCCGATTGAGCATAAGACAGCGCCATAAGCAGGGCTACGGTGCGAAAAATTGCATGCCTCATCGTCATTTCCTTTGTGTCACGGAGCGCCTCGTTGTCAGGCGCGCTCAATGAACTGTTGCCAGACCTTTATCGGCTCCCAAATTTTATGCATGTCAGTGCGCGCGCGTGCTTTATCCCAACCCAGTTGCTCTACGCGGTATTTGTAAAAAAAAGCGGACACTCTCATATTTGCGGCACAATGGACCCAAATACGCTCGTCGTCACAGCGTTCAAACAAGGCAACAAAGCGATCAAAATCGCCTCGCTTGGGGTCTGTAAACACAACCGGATGGTGGAAATATCGAATTCCAAGATCCGTGAGCACTTCGTCTTCGTTACCTAACGCATTTTCGTGGTTCTTAGGCGCCAGATTAATAACAGTCGTATAGCCCTTGGCTTGGATAAGACGAAACTGCTCTTGTGTAGGCTGGCCCGATGTTGCGGTCCGCTCATCGAGCTGAAGGTAATTAAAGATGTCCTCAAGCTTATCCGCAGGACCGGCAAGCCCCAAACGCTGGCGAACTCGCGTTCCAAGGTAGCCCAGTGTCGTGCTGAACGTATTCGTCATTGATCTCCCCTGAGCGATCAACCAAGACTCAGCGATCTGTCACCCTCAGGCATTGAGCGCTACAAAGTAACGGGTAGCGGCTTATTAATCGGTTGCGTTAAGGTTTTAGGGTCGACAGCAAATCCGATGATGGCACTGTAACCCTCGCTTTTCTCTCGATGAACCACACCCTTTCGACCCACTAACTTGGTTCCGGAGCTGCACGTTCGGGACTCGCCGCTGTCGACGTCGAATACTGTCAACGCGCCACCAGTAATGAAGGTCAGCGAATCAAAGTCATGCCAGTGAAACTCATTTTCCTCAGCCGGAAAATCAAATTTCATGGCGACATACCCCGCCGCCTCACACTGCGTGTAAGCGTCCGCCTCGTCTATGAAAGTTCCAATTCGCTCATCCATGATTCGCCTCTATCGTCACGTTATTGATGCTTGAGTGTGGCACAAGTGTGGCACATCACTCCACACAAAAACGCAAGCGGACAGGTTGGTGGTTTAGCAACTGGTGCAGTGATCTTTAATTACGAGGCTGACCTGAGCCGGTAGCATTGAACGAGAACGCCGAGCACGTAGAGACCCAAAAAGCTAAGATGGAACCCCTGCAGTAGAGGCGACTCAAAGGAATCAATGAACGGGTCACCCACCGGCAAACGCCGCAAAAAATCAGTAATAGCAGGGAGCATGTGGAACAAAATGGTCGCGCTGTAGGCGATGGCTTGGAAATACGGCGACGCCTTTCCGAATATTCTAAAGCGCTCAAGGATAAACCCGCCGAGCGCGGCTCCGAGAGTTAAGATCGCAAGAATATGTGCAACCCCAAACCCACCTTGGTTGTAAATCCCAAGGGCAGACCCAGCCACAATAACGGTAATGAGTAGGTAAGCCGCCCCCTCTTTGTCCGTGGAGCGGATGAATGAATATCGATAAATCGAGACGATCGCCAACAGCAGTGCTGCAATACCCGTAATCGTGTGAAACCAACCCAAAAGTGTCATCGCTGGCACGTGTATTCCCCCAAAAGCGCAAAAACGGCGCGGTTATAGTTTTTTAAATTTATAAAATAGCGCTAAAAAAAGACTGCTCAACGCCGCGATGCCGATGTTTGAAAAGATACGACCCCAGTCTAGGCCTGAATACTCAATCCACAGCATGACGAGGCACCCAAAGGGCACAAATGCGATCAAAAATTGCTTGGTGCGGGGCGAACTGTTACGCACTTCTCCCGCGGCCCAAAAGATAGGAATATAGACCGTCAGAAGACAAATGACGGCGAGCGCAAAGTGATAGTAAGGTGACAAGTCCATGGCCTATAGTACCTCAAGCGGCATATCTTGCGACGTTAATGCCTCATAGTTAACATCACAACCGCGAATGCGCTAAGCGCATCGTCGGACAAATATTTCCTTGACCGCTCTGCTTGCTAATCACGTGAGAAACCGGCTACGTTATCGTGACCCACGACAGCGAGGAGCGCACAGTGCACCTTGACTACCAAAACCAAGAGAGCGGGCAAACATTGCGCGAGGCAATGGCCGAATATCATCGCTATCTTGCCGCGATTGACCGCGCAATTCTCACTGACTCCAACGATGAGAAGATCTGGCTCTATCACGATGCAACACACGCGATTTTTGGACATTCAACGAGCATTGAACAAGAGGCGGCTCTCGACTTTTGGGTTTTATTGGGCACCAATTTTTCGTGGAAAATGCTCCGGGAATACAGAGAAATACCGGAGATTAAAGCGCTAAGTGGCGCGATTATCTCAGAGCTGGGTCTGTCCTTTGTCCCTAAACTGTATTGGCGAAACCGCAAAGTATTGTGGCAGGTCTTTCGAAACGCACGTCGCATGTCGAAAAAGTGGCCGTTTGAGGTCCCTTCGGAGTTTATGGATAGAACGCTCAGCGACCTGAGGAGAGAGTTTGGTATCACGCTCCTCTCGCCTCTACAAAGAGTCCCCAGTCGACTGACTGAGTTTGACTACTCGATCGTGAGTAATACCCACTGAAGTGACCCGCTAAGATCCTGTGTGCCGGTCGTAAAATGCCGCATAGGTGTCAAAGGTAAAGCGGCGAGCCTCAGCACCAATCGCACCACTATCACCTAGAAATTCAAATGCGTGGTAGCACCCCTCAAAAACGCAATCGCTTACCTCGACCCCCTCTGCTCTTAATCGAGCAACGTAGGTCTGGGTCTCCCAGAAAAAGGGGTCCTTACTGCCGACATACGTAATGGTTTGCGGTAAGCCCGCGTAGCTGTCGGCGCGCGCAGGTACAGCATAAGCATCCAGCTCAACATGGCCCCGCCGAATATCCCTAAGGTAGGCCGCCCAACCCATTCGGTTAAGGGCTGTATCCCACACTGGGGGATCGATGTTTCGCGCGGGGTCGTCGGGCTGTGTCTCATCGATCATGGGGAAAAAAGGCATCTGAAACGCGACGTCGACCTGCCCAGTATCTCTTGCCTTAAGCGCGACCGCCGCCGTCAAACCGCCACCGGCACTGTGCCCACCGATAATCAGTTTATCTGATCGGCAGCCAAGATCTTCGGCGTGGTCACGCGCCCAGATCAGCGTGTCGTAGCAGTCTTGAAAACCTGCCGGATAAGGTCGCGTCTTTGCTTTTCGATAGTCTGGGGCGACAACAATACAGGGACGGGTCGTAATGAATTGCTTGATGATCTCAGCGGAGCCCTCGGGTAGACCCATGACATAGCCACCCCCGTGAAAATAGACGAAGCACGGCAAGGGCGTATTGATCGACTTCGGCTTATAAATTCGAGCGCGAATTTCATAACCATCTAAGGTGCTGGTGATGAACGCCGTGTCACAAGACAGCTCAGCCACATCAGCTCCCTCCTCGCGACGCCGTAACCAATCCACCAGGCGCATAACGCCCGGAATCCGCATCAGCTTCGTCCTCCGACGCAGTGCCGGTATTTGATGCTGCAGTTCAGGATGGAATTCAGAGACTTTTAAGTACATGGGACGCCTCCTTTTGCACGGGCTTTTGCTCCTGATTATTCCTACGGGCTTTCGATATAGAACCATCAAATCGATCGACTTGTCAGCACTTGTTCTTGATTTCTGTCTCGCTGAGCGACATCGTTAACGGCCTCCTCTCAAGCAAATAAGAGAAATACGATGTCTGATTATCCTCTGCCCAATATTTCAACGAATCTGTCAGGTCAGGTGGCGTTCGTCACAGGAACAACCTCCGGACTCGGTCGTCGATTTGCCAAAGTGTTGGCTGCCTGCGGGGCCAAGGTGGCCATCACCGGACGCAGAGTCGAGCGTTTAAATGCGCTTGCCGAAGAGATACGCGCCTCAGGCGGAATCTGTGAGCCCATTGTGATCGACATGACCTCTCGAACGAGCATTCGAGAGGCACTGGCTCAGGCGCAGCAAAAACTTGGTACGGTGCAGATACTGGTCAACAATGCCGGCATTCCTGATGCGGAACGCGCCGTGAAAATGTCAGACGAGCTCACTGATGCGGTTTTTGACACCAATCTCATCGGTCCGTGGGTCTTGTCCTGCGAAGTCGCCAAGTCACTGATTGAGCAAGGGTTGTCCGGACGAATTGTGAATATCGCCTCCGTTGCCGCGTTTAATATCTCAGGCGCCATTGCAAGCACACTCTACTCGACAACCAAGAGCGCGGTGGTTCGGATGACCGAGTCACACGCCGTCGAGTGGGCTCGAAATCACATTAACGTGAACTGCATTGCGCCGGGGGCATTTTCGAGTGAAATGATGGACGGTATGTTGCAACGAGTGGGTGATATTTCTCAGGGCTTTGCGCGCAAGCGTATCTGCGACCCTGCGCAAATGGACAGCACCCTCCTCTTTTTGGTCTCACCGGCCTCCGAATGTGTCACGGGCACCGTGATCAAAATTGACGACGGACAGGGTCCACGATAATGAGGGTCGTAGATGCCTTGAATTTCTCCGGCAAACACGTTTTGGTCTGCGGCGGATCCGATGGCATCGGCTATGGCGTCGCTACGGCGTTTCATCAAGCAGGTGCCGAGGTTTCAGTGACCGGCACTAAGGAGCAAGGGCAGTACGACAACGACTTTTCAGCATTTCACTTCTACCGACTCGACGTGCGCAATGAGGCGGAGATTACAAGCCTTGCGCAACGCATCGATACGCTCGATGTCTTAGTCAACTGCGTGGGTGCTGTGCTTTGGAAAAAAGGTGAGTTTGAGCGGCAGGGCTTTGAGCAAATTCTGAGCATTAATCTTTCGGGTGCGATGCAACTGTGTACGGAGTTTTACGACCACCTTGTAAAAACGCGAGGATCAATTGTCCACCTCGATTCGGTCGTGTCGATTAACCCCGCGGTCAATAACCCGGCCTACAGCGCTAGCAAAGCGGGATTGGTGCAACTCACGCGAGCACTGGCCAAGAAATGGGGGCGATCAGGAGTGCGAGTCAATACGGTTGCACCCGGGATGGTGCCGACGAAAATGACCGCCAACCAGTCAAGTCCTGAGCACGAAGCGCAGTTCAGTCAAACAAACCCCATTGGCCGCTTTGGAACACCACAAGACATTGCAGGCGGCGTGTTATTTCTCGCATCGCCCATGGCGGCCTACGTGACCGGACAGCAACTCGTCATCGACGGTGGGCTGACACTGTAACGACTCACCCCATAAAGTTGCGCAGAGCGTAAGAGCCAAGCGTCTCGGCAACTACGGTGCCGTTAGCATCAGTCAACACGGCTTTTTGTTGAAAGTCGTAACGTCCAGAGTCCTCCAGCTTGGCGTTCATCTCCGCGGCCTGCTCGACACTAAAATACGCTGTAGCAGTAATGTCGGTCATCGCCGGGGCTTTGAAGTCGATTTTTAAGTCACGCACAACCGGCTGGAACTTTCTCGGGTTGTCTAAGTAGCGAGCGGTAATCAACCCCCCTAGAAACTCCCCAAGGGCAAATAATGCGCCGGCATGCATGATACCAATGTGATTGCCCGAGTCCGGTGTGTTGGGAATAGAGGCCTTGAAGACCCCGTCCTCGGCTTCGAGGACACTTAATCCGAGAAACCCATAAATTGGGCAGTTTTTCTTGCAGCCTGCTTCAAAGGCAACTAAATCCATTGCGCACATCCTTAATTTGACTTAAACCCTGTTTATGCGACTAGATTCTCACGCTCGTAGTCCGCCTGGCAATCACAAGCCGCCACAGAACAAACCGTATCGATCAGATCTACGGTAAAGTAGACGGCCACTGATACGGTAGTTTTTGACTGGGATATAGCGCGATGCGGCGATACGGCACCACACCTGGAAAGCCCGAAGAGTACCGGCAAGGCAGTGACAAAGCAGTACGCCCCAAGGACGCCGCCACGCTCATCATTGTCAATCAAGAGACCCGTGAGCCCAGGCTCTTGCTGGGAAAGCGATCCATGAAGCATAAGTTCATGCCGGGTAAGTTCGTTTTCCCGGGAGGTCGGCTTGATTACGTCGATCAACGCATCAATGTGCCCGGGGAACTTGCGCCACCCGTGATGGAGCGCCTCAGAAAGGAAGTCTCGGTGAAGGTGTCCAATGCCAAGCTCAAAGGACTGGCGCTTGCCGCTATTCGAGAGACCTTCGAGGAGACGGGCCTTGTCGTCGGGAGGCCCACCTCGGCACGAGTCAACACCTCTCATTCGAGCTGGTGCGACTACTTTGGGCACGCGGTGCTTCCGCCACTTGGGGAGATGGACTTTATCGCGCGCGCAATTACTCCACCTTATCGAACACGTCGCTTCGACACGCGTTTTTTTATGGTCCACGATGAGGTCTTGCATTCCGATCCGAGTCAGGTTTCAAGCGCTTCAGGGGAGTTACTGGACTTGCACTGGTTAACGCTCGATGAGGCCCGACAAACCGACCTGCCGGCGATCACAAGAATGGTGATTGATGTCGTTGAATCGCGATTGAAGCTCCCACGACAACAGCAGCAGCAAGCGCCCGCGCCGTTTGTTCGAAATGCCAGATCTCAGTGGCTGAACTCTGACCTTTAAGTCGCCCAAAGGAGACAAAGGGATAGGGAAGGTTTTGAGTGTCGACCTACCGCAGAACCGGCGACAAAAGAGCCAGGCCAGGCGAGCCGCGTCCCTGTAATCCCATCCTTGATAGGATTGAAAGGTTCCCCACTAGCACTCGCAGCAGGTAGTGGTTGATGAAGCAGGATTGACCGCAATGACGTGCTGCATTCGGCCAAGTGACAAAGTCATTAACCGCTTTTGCTTCAATCCTAAAAAATGGAGGCTCGGGTCGGAATCGAACCGGCGTAGACGGATTTGCAATCCGCTGCATTACCACTCTGCCACCGAGCCATAAAGGAGCACCTGCTCCGAAGAAGCGCGAAGTATACAGACTTCGGATCGTTTGTCATCCGAGATCTGAGGGATATTACCCCGTCAAACGAGACTGGTAGTTCCCTTGAATACGCTGACCCATTGCCACCCACTGCTCTTGCGCACACCGACGTGCCAGAGCCTCGCTGATCTCGACCGAATCAATACCAACTTTCAGAGCCATGGGGAACTGATCAGGCACGATCTCTCCAGCAGCGCGGATATGTCCTTCATAGCCAAGAAGCCTTAACTGTCGTGCAATGGTCAAAAAGCGGCCGTCTGAAAAGCCATCAAATGCAATGCGAATACCTGCCGACTCAAGGACGTCGCCGAGCTTGCCGAGATCTATCGACACATGAACATCAGTAAACTCTATGTTCAACTTATCTACAAAGTGTCCTGTACGATCGATCGAAATAGTCACGCCACGTTCTCCGAGCTTGTAATAATGTGCGCTCGATTATGCAAACCGCACTCTAGTTTCGCAGATCCACGCCATCGACCAGCCCGCGAGTCCTCCCCCGCAATGACTGGGCTTGTGCACGGGGCGCATCCCACTGACAAAAAGCCCTCACTTTCTAACGGATGCTCAAGTAAGTCGTTGACCTGTTTGTAAGCCGCAATTTCATGGTCAGACCACTGAGCTAGGGGGTTAATTTTGAGCTTTCCCCGCAACCGGTCAACCTCAACGCACTGGAGTTCCAACCGCGTCGAGGCCTGCGCCTGTCGCTGACCCGATATCCACGCGTCGTTCATACGAAGGTGCCTGTCGAGCGTATTGACCTTTCGCAACTCACAGCACGCATCGGGCTGATCACGATGCAGACGTCCGAGTGCGTCATGACGTTTAGCGGCAAGCGGGTCAACCCTCGCGACCCGGACCTTTGTGAGCCCCAGGGCTCGGGTCAATTCGCGCCGGTACGTCAGCGTTTCATCAAAATGAAAACCGGTATCCAAGAACACCACCTCAGCCGACGGGTCGACCAAAGACAGTAGATGCAACAACACTGCACTGTCTGCCCCAAAACTAGACACTAAGACCGGGTTCTTGATAAACCCGCTTTCGGTAAATGTGTTCCTAAGAACCTCGACTGCCGTAAAGTCCGACCACGCGTCGTTGAGCCTCCGAGCCACAGCTTCCAACCGGGTCAACTCAATCGGGCTAGGCCGGTTTATCGATGGCATAAAGCGCCTCCTGAAAAGGAATCGTACCGAGTCGCTCAACCGCCGATACGAACGCCTCCGATGGGTCTATCCGCACGGCTAAGTAGGTATCAATTAATCGATCGAGAGCCGGCATCAGCTCCTCAAAACTGAAGCCCCTTCCCATCTTCTGCCCTATAGCTGCGTCATTACCTGCGCTTCCGCCAACGGTAACCTGGTAGTTCTCCACCCCGGCCTTATCCAGCCCCAGAATGCCGATATGGCCCACGTGATGGTGCCCACAAGCATTAATACAACCGGAAATTTTGATTTTAAGATCGCCAATCTCAGATTCGCGACGCTCGTAACGAAGCGCAATGTCCTGCGCGATTGGGATCGACCTTGCCGTCGCTAAGGCACAGTAGTCCATGCCGGGACAGGCGATGATGTCCGAGACAAGTCCAATGTTGGCCGTCGCCAGACCGTGCTTGGCCAACTGCCGATAAATCTCAGGTAAGTCAGCCTGCGCAACATGAGGTAGCACGATGTTCTGCTCATGACTCACGCGCAGCTCTTCGTGACCAAACCGCTCGGCAAGGCTTGCCATCACTCGCATCTGAGCAGCACTGGCGTCCCCCGGCGTCTTACCGTGGCCCTTCAAACTGATCGTGACGCTGGCATAAGACGGGTGCTTATGCGGGGTCACATTACGCTCAACCCAAGTCCTAAAGTGCGCATCACCATCGAGCGCACTGAAGTAAACATCTTGTGACTTCTCCAAAAAACGCGGTGGTTCGAAGTCAGCTTGAATCTCGCCAAGAACACTCAAGTCCTGTCCAGTAAACGCGGGTCGCAGTCGCTCAAACGCGGCGTCAACGCGCTCTTTAAATCGGTCAATCCCCATCTCGCCAACGGTGATCTTGATTCGTGCCTTGTACTTATTATCTCTGCGCCCAGCCAGGTTATATACCGACAAAACAGCTTCGAGATACGGCAGTAGATCTTCCGCGGGCAGTGCGTCATGCAGTTCCTGACCGATAATCGGTGTCCGCCCTAACCCGCCGCCCACAAACACTCTAAATCCGATACGTCCCTTGACATCTATCAACTGAAGGCCGATGTCATGCGCTCGAATCACAGCCCGATCGTCGGAACCACCGGTAATGGCAATTTTGAATTTACGGGGCAGAAACTGAAACTCGGGGTGGTCGGTGGACCACTGTCTAATGAGTTCAGCATACGGTCTTGGATCAGCCACCTCGTCGAGAGCCGCGCCGGCAAACTGGTCAGTGGTCACATTGCGAATGGTATTGCCACTAGTCTGTATCGCGTGCATGTCGACGTCGGCCAATGCCTCTAGAATATCGGGTGTGTCGATCAGTCGTGGCCAGTTAAATTGAACATTTTGCCGCGTTGTAAAGTGTCCGTAACCCTTGTCCCATCTGTCGGCAACGTCCGCGAGCTGCCGCATTTGCCTCGGTGTCAGCGAGCCATAAGGAATAGCAACTCGAAGCATGTAAGCGTGAAGCTGAAGATACACGCCGTTCATCAAGCGAAGCGGCTTGAACTCATCTTCTGTGAGAGAACCGTTTAAGCGGCGCTTCACTTGATCTCGGTACTGCAACACACGATCTCTAACGAACGCGCGGTCAAACTCAGTATAGGCGTACATTAGACGGCCACCTTTTGACGCTGGGATTCTTGTTTGCCGTGACAGTAGTTACTCGGTCCGCGCTCCCTAAAGCGCTCCCGATAGTGTCTGGAGACCAGTCGATTGCCCTCTTCCACAACTTCCGCAAGGTAGGCTCCGATGACCACAGCATCGCTCACCACCCGCTGAAGTGATGCCTGAGCCTGTTCTAGCGACTCAAACACTTTTGACCCGGTAAGGTCGGTACTCCAGATCCCCGACGTGTGCCAGTAAACGGCCTCGCCTGACAGTAGATCATTCGCAGTAATGACCACAGGCAACTTAATAGCGGCCATCAGAAGCCTCCACAAGGTCGTCGAGAACACTTAGGGGCTGTACCGCCTCATGATCACCAATTCCGACTAATATAATCAGCGGGCCATTCCATTCATTGTGTTCCAGTGTTTGGGCAAATTCTGCGAGTGTCGATACGAAGCATCGCTCATTGTCGCGTGAAATATTTTCGATACACGTGATCACTAGGTTTCTGTCAGCACCCGCCATCATCAGGCGACCTTGCAAAAACGCAGAGGCCCGTCGCCCCATATAAATTGCCAGCGCTTGCCCTGATTGCACGAGCTGGCGCCAATCGTGATCCGCATAGCCCTTCGCGTCGTGAGCCGTCATCAAGGTGACGCTCGAGTTACGATTGCGTCGTGTTAAGGAATACTTAAGGCTCGCGGCGGCCGCTGATGCCGAGGTCACACCCGGTACCACTAAGGTTTCAATACCCGCGTTGTGTAACACGGACAGCTCTTCATCGAGCCGGCCGAAAATTGAGGGGTCACCGCCCTTTAAACGAACCACTTTTGCGCCGGTACTCACCTCTGTAAGCAGGACGTCGTTAATGTCGGCTTGGGTCACGTGTTCACCAAATCCTTTTTTACCGACATTAATGAATTTCGCCTCGCGGCGAGCCAATTCTAAAACGGCGTCGCCTACCAGGCGGTCATAAACAATCACCTCTGCCTCGTGAAGCAGTCGGCGCGCCTTGAGTGTTAACAGCTCTGGATCCCCAGGACCTGCGCCAACAAACGCCACCGAGCCCGGCTCTCGATCCCGCTCCAAATGGGTCTCAAGCAGTCTCTCAAGATCTTGTCTGACCTCTCTAGCGGTGCTCACACCCGTTAGCCGATCGGTATTGAAAAATGCCTTCCAAAACTGCCGTCGCGCCAGTCCCTCAGGTAGGACACGCACTTTTGAACGAAACGCCTGCGCGAATCGGGCAATCTCCCCAAGACGTGTGGGTAACTGCGACTCGATATCTGACTTAAGTTGTCTTGCCAAAACCGGTGCACTGCCCTCCGTGCCTATAGCCACGACAACGGGGTCGCGATCAACAATTGCAGGCGTTATGAAATCGCACGCGTCGGTTCGGTCTAAAACGTTGACGATCGCGCCCTGTGCGCGGGCTAGGTCAGCGACCGCGTCGTTTACGGCATCGTCATGATGCGCAGCATAGACAAGCGTCACACCGGAAAAATCAGCCTCGCGGGGCAACCCCGTGTTTAGCGCGATGAGGTCTTTTTGACACCATGACCGCATCTCGTCACTCGGGATGCTGGCAAATACAGTGATATCGGCCTCTGTCTTAAGCACGCCGCGGCACTTAGCATCGGCCATCTGTCCGTCACCGACGATGACCACCTTACGTCCCTTTGTCGCCACGAAAATCGGGAGAAAGTCCATATTGAGAAACTCTGAGAATTCGCCGTTATAATAGGACTAAATTCTTTTTGAATGGTCTTATAACCAAAAAGTAAGATTTAAATTCTCAAATGTAGTAATTTTTCGGTAAATTGTGGTTACTTAAGTGACTTAAGGAGGAATTTAGACATGGACGCCACGGACAAAGCCATCTTGAGGCTCGTACAGACCGATACAACACTGTCCCTCGATGACATCGCAGCTCGCGTTGGCGCCTCCAAAACACCCGTTTGGAATCGACTGAAACGTCTACGAGACGATGGCGTCATCGAGCGAGAGGTGGCCATCCTGGATCCTGCGGCGCTGGGTTTAGACACATGTTTCTTCGTCCTTGTGAAAACCAGTGAGCACGATGCGGACTGGCAAGGTCGTTTTTTAGCGGCTGTCAACGATCGACCAGAGGTTATCGAGGCTCACCGTTTAGCCGGAGAGGTCGATTACATACTGAAGGTTCGCGTCCCTAATGCCCAAGCCTACGATCAGTTCTATCAAGGACTCATCTCAGACGTGAAGGTTTTTAATGTGACTGCGCTTCTGTCGATGGAAGAACTCAAGAGCACCACCGCACTGCCGCTGTGAGATGCTTTTCCGGGCACATCGATTAGGCTTCTTTTGTTATAGCAATCGTTCTCATTAAATTGCTTGCACAGAGGAAACCCCATAAAAAACTGATCACGCGCTCGGTTCAGCTCGTCCCTTGAGCCACCCAGTGCCGCCTTTCAGGAAATGAGGGAGATCGCATCGCCTCAAACCCTTCCCGACACCCACACGGCACTGGGCGGGTATCCGCTTGTGTTGGTTATTGCGTTGGTTATTGGGTTTGTACTCACAGGCTGAAAGCAAGATCCCGCTGCGTTTTTGCGGGGAACTGGCCCCGAGATCTTCATGAGCTGCTTGCGAATGCGTTAATACTCGTGGCCTGCGTACACGTGGCCGCAGTGTTGTGAATCCACTTCGGGCTCAAGCCCCTCTTGCAGCATCAAATGTGGTTTGGAAGGAAATACGAGACAAAAGTGAGTGCAAGAGACTTTTAGCCTAGGACGCGTCAGGGTCGTTGTTGGGGCCTTGCGTGTCTATAACGACAGGTGCGCCACCCAGAGCACTGCCACACACCGAACAGGCGGCGAGGTCTTTGATGCCGCGACGGGATAAGGTTGGCAACACCTGAGAGTCGCAGGTCAAACAGTAGGTTTCAGATGCGAGTCGCGGGGAAAAGATGCCGACCGCAATCCAGACGGCCAGCGCGCCAAAGGTACAGATGATAAAGAGCTCAGCACTCATGAGTTCCAGCCTACTCGAGCTCGAGTGTCGATACTTATTTGAATTCGCCGACCCACACACAAAGCCATGCTAAAAAAGCAGCCACAGAGATACCGGCAAAAAACAAGAGTGTCCCAAAATCCATCGAGCAGTCCTTGGCCAAAACGCCACACGGACCAGACTAAAACGCGACACACCGACCCGACACTCATTTTTCCCAAGACTGTGAACTGGCTCATACTCATTCGCTATCCTCGTCGCTTAAACACCAATACGCACTCTATGCGCACTGAATCTCAGAGGTCAAAGCGCACACCAAGCACTCACAAACTCTCTACGCCAGACTCACGCACAACCCATTGCTGCAAACCCACAACAAGCAAAATCGCTAAGGTCCCGCCTAGATGCGCCATCACCGCCACATTTTCCACGGTTCCTGAGGGCATAATGGGTCGCCCCAAAGCCGCTTCAACAGTCACTTTTAGCGTGAGTGCGATCACTAGCCAAAGGGGCCACTGCTCACCCCGCCTTACTAACGCAAGTAACCCACCGACCAGGAGGCCGTGTAAGCCACCCGATAACCCACGAGTCTCGACCACTACAAAGTCAAGTGCCGGTGGTTTACTCAACAAATGTTCCGCGCCCGTCGCCCCTATCGTACCCAGTAACAAATAAACCACGAGGATCATTGGTGGCGCTGAGCGATTGATCAATAACGCAATAATGATCACACATGCGACATTTAACATGAGGTGCCCAACGTTTTCGTGAACAAGCCCCGCCGTCAATAGTTGCCAATAACTGAAGTCGTATCGCTGATACGCAAAGGCCTCCTGCCATGAGACGGGCATAAATGACACCAGCCCGAGCACGAGGATGGTAAGAACCGCCACCGAGATAAACGATCTGTGCTCTTGACCGGATGGCCGCCTCTTCAAGAACGACTACCCTTGAGAACGGGGGGCACCAAACGCGGGCTCACAGAGCCCCGTTCGGCGACGCGCACCGTTATCGGTGTGTAGGGCGGGCGACATGACGTGCACGCCAAACAATAATCGCGAGTAGCAGGAGCATGTACCACTCGGAACTTCCCCCGGAACTTGGTTTATCCCTCACGGTAATGGAAAGCGTCGAGGGGACGTTAACCGCACCGTCGCTCACAACGACCTCAAAGCGGAGCGTTTCTGTTGCGCTCACTTTGGGCGTCGTTATCGTGGCTGAAGCCGTATTTCTCCCGGAGATCGTAGCAAGTGACCCTGACGATTGCGCCCAGGCGTACGTATAATTCTCTCCGGCGGCGGCGTTGGTTACTGTCACGGAGGCACTTACGATGCCACCTTCCTGGACCGATGAAAGATCCACAGCGACAGCCACCTCAGGCGAGATATTTGTAACACTTACAACATACTCTTCAGTTGTGACGTCGACTCCGTCACTCACTGAAACGCTAAAGATCAGGTCCTCAGAGGCTGTAGCGATTCGCGGAAGGCCAATGGCCAGATCAGGGGTACTTTGTCCCGAGAGCGTTGCCACACTTCCTGATGTTTGACTCCACTGATACGTGTACGTGTCGTCCACGGCGGCGTTTGTAACCTCAACCGAAACGCCGGTCTGAGCACCCTCCTCCAGTAAATCCTGCAACGCTGACAACGAGAGTTCAGGCGGCACATTTGTCACTTCAAGTGCGAACTGCTCTGAGACCTGACCGCCAGCACCATCGTCGACCGTGAACGCAAAAACGAGAGTCTCTGTATCCTTAACCCGTGGCGAAGTAATGGTCGCCTCTAACGTATCAGCGCCCACTAACACAGCTTCAGGTCCTGAAAGTTGAACCCAACTGTAAGACAGCACATCGCCGGCGTTCCGGTCTGTCGTCTCGGCGACCACGCCAACGGAGGCGCCCTCTTCAACGCTGTCACTGTATTTGTCCAAGGATAATCGGGGCAAACTGTTGTCGCAGATCACCGAGTTACCGGGCACCGTTTCGAACAACATGGGTGACGCAATATTAGATACTGAAACATTGTCTATCCACCAACCGTAATCAGCCACCGACTGATCCGACACAATGCGGAATCGGAAGCGAACCTTAGATCCGTTCAAACTGGAACCAAAGCTAATGGTCTCGCGCGCGCCCTCAAAAGAGTCCGCGTCTAAACGCCCGTTGTAGGCGGGCCGACCCGACAATGCTGACTGATCAAAGTCAAGTAAGGTGCTCGGATAACCGAGACTAAACTGGCCACCGGCATCTGCCGCGTCTTGCCAGTCACCCCCGTCAATGCTGATCTCAACAACGCCGCCATCCCAGTCAGCTTCGATCCAGTAGTAGTGCCAAAAACTAATCGCAAAATCGGCACCCTCGCCAACCGTGAACTCGATGGTCTCGGTCACCACATCGGTCGGATACGGATTGTTGAGTAACAGCATGACTCGAGTGCCCAGCGGCTCACCCGTAAATCCCTGAAACAGCGCGACGTTGTCAGTATCAACCACCTGGGTGCCCTCGGCAGGAAAGGACCCCTGGGAGAGGACACGCTCTTTAAAGGCTGAGAAAAACGACCGTGCCTCCATATCTTCCAGGACCTGATCACCCACCAATGGCTGTGGCTCAAAGTCGTAATTTACAACGGCTGCCAGTTCAACTGGCGCGGGCTCTACGGTTTCATCGCCCGTCTCAACTTCCAAAAACTGAAGCTCCATGGTCAGCGTATCTGCTGTCCCTGCTGCGTTAAGCACCACTTCTATTTCCGGGCTGAAAACAGTTTCAAACAAGTCAACATTTGAAAACTCAACCATACCGCCGTTTTCCATGGTGACGTCGTGACCACTCGTGACAACTGCTTGTGCACGGATCATGGATAAAAATTCAGACCCCGTATTGCTGACATCAAAAGAAATCGTTCCGGTCTCACCGACATCCAAAACGCCGTCGCGCGAGCAAAAACCAGCATCGAGTCCATCAAAATCCTCAGTCAGATCAAAGTTTTCGGTTTCATAGGTCGACAATTGACTCAGATACGACTCGGACACACCGGACAAAGGGAAAGCACCCCGCGACGGTGGAACCGCACCAAGGCCCATTCCTCTGCGCGCAAAAGCCTCTATAGCCAAGGTATAGTCCGCGGTATCGCTTGCGTACATAGCCGCGAGAATAGCGTCGCGCGCCTCGGTGTAGGTGGGTGCAATCGGTGTCATCTTATAACCGGCGACAAGGTAATCCGCCATTCGACTTTCCGCCTCGCTAAACGCATGCACGTCGAGTAACCCCACGTAGATATCCCACAACATCGAGGCCCACACCTCACCAGCAGCATGGGGCGAACCGTTTGAGGTTGACGGCAAGCCGTCGGGCTCAGCGCCGTCTTGAATATGAGTAAAGGTCAGCGGGTTGACCGTCATATTGACGGTATAGGGCGCTCGTCGTACCGAATTGGTAAAGTTGGCCACATGCGTGCTTACCGTGTATCCAGTCTCGAAGTTCGAGTTGCCTTCGATTTGAGCATGGGACTCTCGAAGCAAGAACATGAGTGCATGAAAGTCGCTCCATCCTTCACCCATTGCGCGTCCTTGAAAATTAACCAGACCGTTCGCATTACCCACCAAGCGATTCTGAATGTAGTGCCCCCACTCGTGCGCAATGATGCCGTTATCAAATGTAGAATCTTTGAGTGCGCCGTTAGACAGTAGGTCAGCCGTGACCTCTTCGGATGCGTCGATTAATGCGCGAACGGGTGCGATGTCATTGAATGAAACACCGACCGTCGGGACGACATTTGGCGTCACGTCGCCGAAAAGTACGTAATCGTCAGTCACAATAACAAGCGCTATAGCACCGGCTATGCGCGCATTTTCTGCCTGTGTAACGTAGGTGCAATCCGCGGCAGCGGGACGGTCGACGAGGAGAATATTTCCAGCGACCGCCTCAACATTGGTGATCGCTTCACAAGATCGGAAG
>ENA-OREB01000561-OREB01000561.1-marine-metagenome-genome-assembly--contig:-NODE-561-length-18536-cov-3.372664_pt1 | contig 18536 bp, 15 predicted proteins | sample MGYA00248625_ERZ508552 | MGnify/ENA primary metagenome ERZ508552 (study PRJEB26219, sample SAMN06267888) | marine metagenome | isolation source: Monterey Bay, California, USA | place: USA:Monterey Bay...
GCTCGTGTCGCCCTGAGTGCAGCCCTTGCGGTGCCGGTTGCTGTTGCGCTCTTCTTAATCATGTTTAAGTTAATTGATCGTGACTATGAGCAGGACGATTCAAAAGCCCGGAAGATCGCCGATATCGTGGTTCCTGATAAGGTCATCGAGACTAATCTTAAGGAAGTTTTACCTGAGAAAATTGAGGATCCAGAGGAGCCACCACCTGATTTAGAACCTATTGAGTTTGATAGCGACGTTGACATGGGCGTAGTGAATAACGCACCGACAACAGGCGTTACCTTAAAGCTCAACTCTTCAGGAATGTCTTCGGGAGATGGTGAGTACCTACCCATTGTGAAGGTGGCTCCTATCTATCCGCGCCGAGCGCAAACACGCGGAATTTCCGGTTACTGCATCGTTGAGTACACGGTGACAAAAACTGGGTCGATACGCGACCCGCAAGCCGTCGACTGTCAGCCATCAGGTATTTTTGACCGGGCTTCGGTCAAGGCGGCAACGAAGTTTAAGTACAAGCCTAGAGTGGTCGATGGCGAGCCCATTGAAGTTGCTGGCGTACAAAATAAGTTTACCTACGAACTAGAGCAATAGGGCGTAAAGGCTAGGGCATCCCGAGTATGAAGAGAATTTTAAGCACTGCTTTTCTGGCAATCGTTGTGACAAGCGCTGGGGTTGTGGTTGATAAAGCCCTCCCAGTTGGCTGGGTCTCCTCAGCGCATGCTCAAGATAAGGGCGAAGCGAAAAAAGAGCGCGAGACGCGCCGTACTCCAGCGCTGCGCAATAAGGTTTATGAAAAGCTCGCGGAGGCGCAGGCTTTCGCTGAGGTGAAAGATTACGCCAGCGCTCAACAGGTTCTCGACCAGATGATCGCAGGTGAGGGCAAGCGCGCCCTCAACAGCTACGAGTTGGCGAACGTCTACAACCTGTATGCATTTTTGCGTTACTCCGCAGAGGATTACAACGGCGCTTTGAACTATTACAAACAGGTTGTCGCCCAACCTGATATTCCCTTGGCAATGGAAATCAATACGAAGTTTACGGTGGCACAGCTGTATTTTGTTCAGGAGCAGTGGCGTCCGGGTATCGACGCCCTACTTGAGTGGTTCGAGCTTTCGGATAAGCCTAATGCGACAGCTTATATCTTGTTGGCCCAGGGTTATTATCAGGTCAAAGATTATGACAGCGCACTCGACAACGTCGAGACGGCTATCTCGATGTATGAAGGCGAGGGCAAGCTTCCGAAAGAGCAGTGGTACAACCTCGCACGCTTTCTATACTTCGATAAAAACGATTTTGATAACGCTTTGGCGACGCTTTATACGCTGATTGAGTATTACCCTAAAAAGCAATATTGGGTTCAGGCGTCACATCTGTACGGTGAAAAGAAAGATGAGCCAAGGCAGCTGGCTATGATGGAGACGGCTTATCTGCAGGGCCTGCTCGATAAGAGTTCTGAGGTGGTTCAGGTGGCTTATCTCTATCTTAACGCTGAAGTTCCTTACCCCGCAGCTCAGGTTATGGAGCAAGGGTTCAAGGACGAGCTTGTTGAAGAGAAATCAAAGAATTATGAGCTGACAGGTAGTGCCTGGCGTCAGGCGCAAGAGATTGCCAAGGCGATTCCTAACATGGAAAAGGCCGCCGAACTTTCAGATAAGGGTGAGCTCTACACGCGACTTGGCAATGTTTATCTCGACAGTGACCAGCATCAGAAGGCTATTGGGGCAGTCAACAAAGGGCTCTCTAAAGGAGGCGTTAAGCGACCCGACTCGGCGAGGTTAGTGCTGGGTATGGCCCATTTCAATTTAGGTGATTACAAGAGCGCTAAGAAGGCGTTTAGAGATGCTGCAAAAGACGAGCGCTCTGAAAAGTATGCACGCCAGTGGATTCGCTACATCGCTAGCGAAGAAGAGCGTCAAAAAGAGATGGCGAAAGACATCTGACCTATAGTCGCTGCTGCCTGGCGACTACCTTACTCGACTAACGACATTTTCAAAGGCGAAAAAAAGGGGCTCTGAAGGAGCCCCTTTGCGTTGCATGGATCTTATTGCTGATTAAGCGGGAACGACGTTCTCAGCTTGTGGGCCTTTCTGGCCAGTTGCTACCGTAAACTGAACTTTCTGACCATCCGTAAGGGTTTTAAAACCATCTCCCTGGATCGCGCTAAAGTGTACGAATACGTCGGGGCCGCCTTCTTGCTCGATAAATCCGTAACCCTTGGTTTCGTTGAACCACTTTACGGTGCCTGTAACTTGTGACATTGAGTGTACCTTTGTTTCATAAATTGCCCCCGAACCATGGTGCTAGACCAATCATCGAGGTTGTAACGGGTTCTGCCCGGTGTTGAGCACCCGCCTCCTTACAGAGAACAGATAACTTAACAGGCCGAGTGTAGCATTAGCAGAGGCGTGTTTTGCGTAATAATTTCTTAATTATTGAACTTATTACACATTAATTGGCGTTATTCGACGGGTAAAAACTTGAGCAGGTCGGTTGTACCGGTTTTGCCCATAGTGCTGCCCATGGTCAACAGGATGAAATCGCCACGACTTAAATACCCGCCATCGAGTAAAAACTCCATAACCCGCCCCTCAATATCTTCAGCTGCAAACGCTGTAGCATCGAAATAGAGAGGAATCACCCCTCGGCATAACGCTAATTTTTGTAACGTTTTGTGCTGACGGCTCAGACCAAAAATCGGCAATCCTGAGGACAATCGGGACATTGTTGTGGGCGTTACACCTCGCTCCGTAAGGGTCGCGATACCGCGAACTTCCGCAAAATGGTTAGCTCCGTACATGGCAGAGAGGGCAATAGCCTCTTGTGGGCTGGAAAATTCTCGGTCTAGGCGGTAACGCGAAGTGCGCGCGACCGGGTGAGTTTCTGCGCCGAGGGCTGCTTCTGACATGGCGGTCACCACCTCAATGGGAAATTGTCCAACAGCAGTCTCCGCGGAGAGCATGACCGCATCGGTGCCGTCTAGCACGGCATTGGCGACGTCAAAAACCTCTGCCCGGGTTGGCATGCTATTGCTGATCATCGATTCCATCATCTGCGTGGCTGTGATAACTAGTCGGTCCAGTCGGCGGGTGCGCTTGATGAGGTCTTTTTGGATGCCGATGAGCTGCGCATCCCCAACTTCTACGCCAAGGTCACCCCGAGCAACCATGACCCCTTCGGCCGTCTCAATAATGCTGTCGAGCAAATCGTAATCAGCCACGACTTCGGCGCGTTCAATTTTTGCAATAATGGCGGGGCTAACACCAACATCTGCAAGGAGTGTGCGAGCTAAGTTAATGTCCTCGCTGCTGGAAACGAAGGAAACGGCCACGAAGTCGGGATCAACTCCCGCCATCCCTGCAATGTCTGATCGGTCTTTCTCGGTGAGCGCAGGTGCGGCGAGCCCTCCTCCAAGTTTGTTAACCCCTTTGCGTGATGATAACTGCCCGCCTATGAGAACCGTACAGTCGACCGCTCTCTCGCTGACGTCGTCAACGCGCAGGCGAAGCTTGCCATCGTCGAGCAACAGTATGTCATCGATCACTACCTGTTCAGGCAATGCTCGGTACTCAATACCGACACGCCGTTGATCGCCGGCATCATGTGCCGTATCGAGGTCCAGGCAAAAGGGATCGCCGGCTGTGATTTCAACAGAGCCGGCAGCAAAACCGCTGATTCTAATCTTCGGCCCCTGTAAATCAGCAAGAACGCCAATATAACGTCCAGCATAGCCGGCCTGACGTCTTATACGTGCGGCAACCTCAGCATGGTGCTCCGCCGAGCCATGACTAAAGTTGAGACGAAACACGTCTACCCCAGCGGCAATTAATCGGTTAAGCATGTCTTCGCTGTCACTGCCTGGACCGACGGTAGCAACGATTTTGGTGCGCCTGTGAGTTTTTGGCCCCTGATTCAAACTTATTTACTCCTGTTCAACAGTCTTCGCTGTTCTTGGGCTATACATTGAAATGGGCGTCGATAAACCGCCGTGTAATATCTGGAAAATCGCTGAATACCCCGTCAATACCGGCGTCCAGAAAAACGCCCTGATGCAGCGCTGCAAAGTCTTCGAATCCGCTCTCCAAGCTGTCTGCCCGCAACGTATAGGCGTGTACTAGTAAACCTCGAGCGTGTGCGGCGCCGACAAGTTGGGATGGTGTTAATCCGTCTACTTTAAATAGCTGTGGTATCCATGGGCCTATACCATCGGCATAAGTGGCGACTTCGTCCAGCCCCTGCTCGGTGCCCATAAAATCGAAATCAACTCCCGGTGGCTCCTCCCAGCTGTTGTCCCCCATGAGTTGTATCAGTGGTAGTGGGGTATCTAAATCATGTTTGAGGTAGCGCAAAGTCTCTGGGTCAAAGCATTGAAAAAAGACTGCCGCGCTTTCACGGTGTAATCCCGCGGCCTCAAGAACATCGATTGTAGCTCTTGCGATATCTAAACCTGCAGCAGCGTGAAAAGCCGGTGCCTTCATTTCTATATAGTAACCGGTAGACATACCTCGTGATTTGTTCAAACCCTCAATCAAAATTATCTCTTCACTTAGGGTTGGGATACGTAGCTGCAAGTCAACAACTGGGAACCGACCGTCAAATACTGGGCTTTTATCAGCATCAACGCGCTCATGCACTGATAGAGTTTTAAGTTCTGTCAGATCGAAATCTATAGCGTAAAAACGTCCATCGTCCCGACCTCGACCGGGAAATTGTTGGGCAACATTGGTGGTGCTCTCCAGATAAATGTCGTGCAACACCATGGGCACACCATCCCGAGATAGAACAATGTCTTGCTCAATATAGTCTGCACCCAGAGCATGGGCTGCAGCAACACAAGGCAGGGTGTGCTCGGGTAAGTAAGCACTAGCTCCACGATGTGCAATTACGATTGGCTTCACAGGCCTTTAACCCTTATTAACGAGATGCGGTGAGACGCCCGAGATGTCCATGCCGTTTCCCAAAATACCAGCGGGACGGAGGTCGCCCCACGGCCGATAGCGAGTACAAAATGACCGGAGGTTTATAATACCGCGTATTGGGGAAAAGAGAGCCAAAGGTTTTTATTGGCCCTTGGTACTTTGCAGGTTCTTCGGCCCCTGCTATAAATACCGCCATGACTGTTGCTGATACCCGAACTCCCTGCCCGCCCTACGGTTATAGCTGTTGCTGTGATCTGTCTGAACGGCGTCAGATTGAGTTAGTGGCAGAATTCCACGCCTATCGAATCAGGCCCACACGCATTGCTTATCGTCTGGGGATTGATATCGCACTGATTGATGCGTTGCTCGGTGGAGAGCATGAACCCCAACGATTTGAGGCATTGGTGAGCCACTTTCGAAAGCGCCGCTTTAATCAACGGCTTCGGGATTCAGAAAAAGTTAAGGGGCAAGCGGCCTACGAGCAGCGAGAGAGAGCCCTACAGGATCTCCAAACTCAGACTGGAGTTTGAGGTTTTACTTGGTTAACTCTTTTTCCTGAGATTCTAACCAGGTCAGTCGTTGCTCCAAGCTTTCCAAGACCAACGCTTCAGATGCTCGCATTTCATCGGAGGCTGTCTTGATTTGTTCTTCTTGTGTGTCAATTTCCGCCTTGATCTCACGAATTTCCTCGCGCACTGCTTCTGTATTTGCCGCCGCATGGGCCCGGTCAAAGATTTTGGTTTCGGGTTTCTGAACAGGGTTACGAGCCACTTTAGCCAAGACTTTTTCGGGGAGGGTCTGGGTGTCACCGCTCTGCTGGCGCTGGGCAACAATATTGGGAGAGGCAATTTCTATTCCAGCGGCATGAAGCTCATCAAGCATCTTCTGTCTCAATTGACTCCGTGCGGTCAATGGGTTCACAACATCTTCGAGGAACCCTGCTGCGCGATAGACCACAGCATGGTCAAGTAATTCGGCGACTAATACATAAGGATCGGTGAGACCGGCACTTGCGGCAGCTTTGAGCAACTCGTGCTCAGCTAAACTGTGGTGAATGTCATAGCCCAAGGAAACATCGGCCTGAATAATGGTCCCCTCACGGTGTTGGACGGTGACTGGGTGGGTCACAAGTAACAAATTAGGCAGGTTGGTGAAGTCTCGAGTTTCTGTCTGGATACGGGTGCTAACCAGAGCGCGCCGGGTAACACGGCCAAAAACACCGTTAACTAAAATAAAGTCACCGGGTTTAAAGGGCCGAGTTGCCTGAAGCATGATGCCCGCCATCGCATTTGATACGAAAGTGGTAGACGAGAGGGCGATAATAGCGGTGAGGACAACACCGATTAGACTGAGTATTTGTCCACGTACGTCGGCTTCAAGTGGCAGTGCGACGATTAACGCAACGATAACTGCGAGGCCGGAACCCCAAAAAACAAGCTGAAGAATCAGTGAGCGTCCATCGATTTCTGCAGCACGCTGGCTTAGGCGGCTGAGTACCAAAAGGCTGATGCTGCCAATGATTAACGTCGCTGCGGCTGGGGTGTATTGACTTAATTCCATCATTGTTCTGATCATCCCGTATTGGTTATGTCAGGGCTAGGGGTTGTTCTTTTTGTTTTTGAAAATGATAAAATCGCGATTTTGAGGTCACTATGACAACAGCATTTGATAGTTGGATCAAGATGATGGAGGTGGGCAACCACGAGGGGCTGTGGGAGCTACTCGATCCCGATTGCGTCTTTTGGTCCCCTATTGTTCACACCCCGCAAGAAGGCAGACAGATATCCCACGCTTACCTATCGGCGGCGGGCCATGTTTTTAAGGACGGCTTTCACTACACTCGCACGGCTATTGACGGAGATTATGGCGTATTTGAGTTTGAATGTGCCATGGATGGTATCAAGGTCAACGGTGTTGATATAATCACACTCAAGGAAAATTTGATTATTGAATTTAAGGTGATGGTTCGACCTTTGAAAGCGATCAATATGGTGCATCAAAAAATGATGGCGATGCTGCAGGAAACGAAGGGCTAGTTGATATTGTGAACAACAGCAATCTATTACGGGTTATCGACAGGTCTCGAACGGGTCCTGGACGGTGGCTATTGCTGGCTGCAATTTTATCAATGCTGTCCCTGCAGGTTGTCGCTTCCGATCATTGGCATGGTGTTGAAGAGACGCCACATTGTGAGGTCTGTGTTCATGTCCTTGATGCCGATATCCCTAGTGTTTCCGGCAGCTTTACCCTACTAAACCACCAAGTGCCCCAAGTACCTTGCAGCATTCCAGTTTATACAGCTGGCTTGAAGCAGGGGGTGGGTAACCGAGGCCCCCCAGCACTCTCCTGAGATTGTACAACTTGAGGTCACAACGATGACCTCCTACCAATCTTGTTCGTGACGGAGAGCGTTATGTCATTTAATAAATACTCTGTAGCAATTGGTTTTGCTATTACAACCCTCAGTGCCTTTGCCATAGAGGAACCACAACCCCTAGAGCACGTCCTAGTGACGCTGCCCATTCATCAGACAGCCACCGAAACCAGCTTGCCTGTCACAGTTCTCACTGGCGAAGAGCTCGCCCGTGAAGCATCTGCGACCCTTGGCGAAACCTTGGAACGTTTACCCGGTGTCCACAATGCCAGTTTTGGTCCGGGTGTTGGGCAGCTCGTCATAAGAGGGCTTTCCGGGCCCCGTGTCACAACTTTGCAAAATGGCACTCGTAGCGCCGATGCCTCGGCTCTAAGTGCAGACCATGTTGTGGCGGTAGAAGCTTTGCTAGCGGACAGTATTGAAGTGTTGCGCGGTCCTGCGACGCTGCTTTATGGCGGCGGCGCGATTGGCGGCGTGGTTAATGTGCTCGACAATCGAATTCCAACAACTCTACCCGAAGAGACAAGCTGGGGACTTGATTACCGTTACCGCGGCGCCAGCGGCGGCAACACGGGAACGTTTCGAGTTGACACTGCCTTAGGGCCTTTCGCAGTGCATGCCGATGCGCTGTTTAGAGACACTGAAAACCTCGAGGTTGCTGACGGTGCCGGGACGGATGGCATGGACCTTCTACCTAATACCGACACCTCAGCATCGGCAGGCACCTTAGGTGCAGCCTTTCATTTTGATGGTGGTTTTATTGGTATCGCGGTAAATCGCCAGAAAAATAAGTACGGGCTTCCCGAGGGCAGCCATGGCCACCATGGCCATGGTGATGATCACGACGACGACCACGATGATGATCACGACGACGACCACGATGATGATCATGACGACGACCACGATGATGATCATGACGACGACCACGATGAAGATCATGACGATGACCACGATGAAGATCATGACGATGACCATGATGACCATGATGACCATGATGATCACGAAGGCGAAGAAGAGGTTGATATCCGCCTAGAAATGGAACAGACCCGCTACGATATTCGACTGCAGCTTGATGAGCCTATGGCCGGTATTGCTCGATTTTCTGGTGTTGTCTCTTTGACGGAATACGAGCACACCGAGTTTGAAGGCTTGGAAGTGGGCACCGTCTATAGCAGTGATGCGATTGAGGGCCGGTTAGAATTGGTTCACAGCCCTATCGGCGATCTGCACGGTGTGCTGGGGCTTCAAATTAGCGAAACGGAATTTAGCGCTGTGGGCGAGGAGGCATTTATCCTGCCTACCGATACCTCGCGCCTAGGTTTATTCCTAGTAGAAGATTGGCACAGTGGTTCATGGAAACTTGAGGGTGGCCTGCGCTTTGATCGTGATGAGGTTGATCCTCAGGGCAACATGGCACCTGCACGGGAGTTTGATACTTTTTCAGCCTCCTTTGGTGCACTCTATGAATTCACCGAAGCTTGGCATTTATCAACAACACTAACGCGATCTGAGCGCGCTCCTAGCGTAGAAGAGCTGTACTCCAATTACGGAAATACGGGCCCATCGACTTGGGTGACCCACGCTGCCACTGCGGCAATTGAGGTGGGCGATGTCAATCTTGATACCGAAGAGAGTCTTAATATCGATGTTGGCTTGTCATTACACGGCGAAACTCAATCTTTGCGTATTGGTGCGTACTACAACGACTTCGACAATTTCATTAACTTAGCCAGTACCGGTATGGAAGTGGGAGAAACCCCTGTGCGCCGTTATGAACAGGGCGCTGCGGAGTTTATGGGTTTGGAGCTTGACGCTCATTGGGAGGTCTTAGAAACCAACTTGGGACTCCTCAACCTCGAAGTCGAGATGGATGTAACGCGCGGCGAGCTTGCAGACGGCAGCGATGTGCCGCGATTACCGCCGCTATCGGGTGCCTTGGGGCTGGTATGGGAGCAATCTTCAGCGCGTTACTTCACACGTCTCACGGCTGCTGATAAGCAAGACCGTGCTGGTGACAACGAGGAGGCTACCGACAGTTGGGTGCGTTGGGATATCGGGGGGCAGTGGCAGTTCGATTTCAGTGACTCCCTTATCACGTTATCGGCGGTGGTACGGAATATTCGTGACGAAGAAATTCGTCTGAGTACTTCGGTGCTGAGAGAATACGCGCCAGAACCTGGACGTTCCTTTAACGTGGGTGTTCGAATGGAGTTCTGAGGCGTTACAATGCCAGTGTGAATCGGTTAATTATTGGAATCAGCGGAGCCTCAGGGGTTCAATTTGGTGTTAGAGCTCTTGAGCTACTAGCTCCGCTGCCTATCGAAACACATTTGGTGATGTCGCGATCGGCGGAGTTGACGGTTCACCACGAACTCGACATGTCTCTTGCCGATCTTCGCGCTTTAGCTGACCAGTGGCACCCGATAAAAAATGTTGGTGCCTCAATTGCCAGCGGATCTTTTCGCAACATGGGAATGCTAATCGCCCCCTGTTCAATTCGCACTTTGGGTGAAATTGTTTCAGGGGTCACTTCTACGCTGTTGACCCGATCGGCTGACGTCGCGCTGAAAGAGCGCCGGCCGTTGGTTTTGATGGTACGAGAAACCCCCCTGCATCTTGGTCATCTACGCAACATGGTAGCGGCCACCGAGATGGGCGCCATCATTGCACCTCCCGTGCCCGCTTTTTACACGCGCCCAAAATCGGTAGATGCTTTGGTGACCCAGAGCGTTGCCCGTGTGCTTGACTTGTTTGCCATCGATATCCCAGAGATTCATCGATGGACTGAGTCGTGAGTCAAGTAAGCTGGCGTTTTCCCCCAGAGTGGTTGGTCTTTAGCGTTATTGTCGTCGACCTTATTGGTTTTGGCATTCTAATCCCTATTCTTCCTTTTATGTCTCCCGCCTTGGGCGGTAATGAGATGGACGTCGCTTTCGTTATTGCTATTTATAGCCTTTGCGCAGGCATCGCAGGACCATTTTGGGGTGGCCTGTCGGATCGTATTGGTCGAAAACAGGTCTTGATGGTGTGTTTGTTTGGTGGTGCGCTGTCCTACGGCATGATTGGTGTCGCAAGTGAATTGTGGATGCTCTATGCGGCACGCGCTGTTGGCGGCGTGATGGCGGGCAGTTTGCCGGTAGCTTCGGCACTGATGGCTGATGTCAGCGCCCCGCATCGACGAGCAAAGGCAATGGGTCTTGTTGGCACGGCTTTTGGTCTGGGGCTTATTTTAGGGCCCGTGATTGGCGGTGTTCTAGCTGGCCCAAACGGCACATTTTTATGGCCAGGCTTGTTTGCTGCTGCAATGTCCTTAGTTTCGGTTGTCTTAGCTGGATGGCTGCTACCCGCAGACCGACCAAATGCCGAAGCTATTAAAAAGGTACGAAAAGTTGCCGGGCCTGAAAACATGTTCGCTTTCATACGCCGGCGGCATGCCTTGTTGCTGACCCTGCAATATACGCTGCATACAGGCGCGGTAAGCGCTGCTATTTATTTGAGCCCACTTTGGCTGGCGGCTTATCTCAGCTGGGGACCTCGAGAGGTGGGGATTTTATTTGGGCTCGTTGGCGTCGCCATGATCGTCGTTCAGGGTGGGATGATGGATTGGATGACGCGGACCTTTGGATTGATCAATGTGTTGACCGCGGGTGCGGCTATTTTTGCGGCGAGTCTTGTCGCTGCTGTAGTCGTTGAAACTGAGTTCACTAGAGGTCTTGTCATATTTACAGCCTTTGCCGGCGCAACGTGCTGTTTGCCGGTTTTAAATACTGTAGCGAGCAGTATTGTTGATACTCAAGAGCGAGGCCGAATGATGGGGGTGACTGCGCTGGCGGCTTCTATAGGACGTGTTATCGGTCCTCTTGCCACGGGTTTAGTGCTGGCCGTTAGCGACTATCCCATGTCTTGGTTTGTTATAGCACTCCCGGTTTTTTTGGTTTTGTTGTGGTCGCGAACCGGGGCAGCTCGCTATGCTCGTCCTGGCGGTTTACAGCCATCAGACCCCTTATAGCGAGGTGAATCCTGTCTGATAGCCGGCGAGGCGCTCTGCTCTGCGATTTTCAGACTCGAGGACAAAGTGCCTTGATTACAGGGTGGGCGGTGCTATGGTTGATGCACTTTATCGCTGGTAATTCCCTGTTATGAAGTCCCGTGTTCTTATTACATTGCCCCTGCCAACCACTGTTCTAGAGGCCCTCAAACAACAGTTTGAGCTTCAGGTTTGGGACGAAGGACCTATGCCCACAGCGCAAATTGCACAATGGGCTAAAACAACAGACGCTATCCTTTGTTCTTTGGGAACGCCTATTAGCGCTGACCTTATTGGGTCGAACCCCCAGCTGAGCACTATCTCAAGCATTTCAGTGGGTGTTGATCACATCGATATGGCGGCGGCTACCGCAGCGCGTCTTCCCGTTGGCCATACCCCCGACGTCTTGGTGGATAGCACGGCTGATTTGGCGCTCGCCTTAATGCTGGCGGCAACGCGCCGAGTCGTGGAGGCAGATCGCTTCGTTCGCGGGGGTCACTGGTCCGCCGATTGGGCCACCGACTTTTTTCTAGGCACTGACCTGAGTCGTGCCACCGTAGGCATTATAGGGCTAGGACCGACGGGCCTTGCAGTTGTTAAGCGTGTCAGGGCATTTGGAGCCGACGTGATCGGGTGGAATAGGACCGAACGAGAAGTATTGGGAGTTCGAAATGTCGCACTCGATGATCTTTTCGCCGAGGCCGATATTGTGTCAGTGCATACGGCAGCTGCGCCCGAGACACACCATCTCGTGAGTGCAGATCGTCTCGCCTTGATGAAACCCGGTGCGGTGATTATTAATACTGCCCGTGGCTCGGTGATTGACGAGTCAGCGCTGATTAAGACCTTATCGGAGGGTAAGATCAGGGCGGGACTAGATGTTTACGAGCAAGAGCCTCTGGCTAAGAATAGCCCGTTATTGGCCATGGATAATGTCGTCTTGATGCCGCATTTAGGAAGTGCCACGGCGGCTACTCGACAGGCGATGATGGAGCGAGCTCTTACAAACTTGGTCGCGGGGCTTTCGGGCAAGCCCCTACCATGGTGCGCAAATCCTGAGGTTTATACGGGGCCTTAATTCGCGTTAGGTAGGCGTCCCAGGGCGCGATTGACGGCCTTGTCGATGCTTGATGACATGCGTTTTGCATCGAAATTAGCGTGATCAACGACTTTACTCATGCCGGCCGCCCAAATCGGGTTTTGGGTGTTGCCATCGGTGAATGTCACAAGAACGCTGGTCACTTCTTTGGGTCCCGAGAGCGCATAGGCATTGTCGATGAGTGCCTGATCTGCACGGCGATTGATGACAAGGTCCTGACTAGAGACTGGAATATCTTGGTTGTTCGCGTCAGTCGCGGCCACACTTAAAGCACCATCACTGATCGAAGCCTTAAACTGATAGGTAATCTGAAAATCTCCGTTTTGATCTACAAGTTGGTATCCCTTGCTCGCTAATTTTCGATCCACAGAAGCGCGCAGAGTTGGGTCAAGGGCGTAAAGCGGGTCTGTAGCGACACCTGAAGGTTCTAGGGCAGCAGCCTGCCAGTGATACGTTGCGTAGCTGCCAGCTTCAAAGCGGTCATTAGGCGTTGTATCAACCTGAACACTAGAGCACCCACCAAGCGCCAATGAACCTAGGAGGGTAGTGCATAAAATCCAGAAGTTTACGGACCGAACAATCATGGTTTCTTCCTTGACGCGTGATAAATGGTTCATCGATTTGATAGACCCCTAGCTAGATACCAGTAGCGTAACCGGTTATTTCTAAGGAAAGAATAACAGCTTTATCACCATTCCTATTATGGTGAGCGCAAGTACCCGACGTATTAAATCCTCGCCGTTGCTCAGGGTGAGTTTCGCACCTATATAACCCCCCAGGGAGTTACCGACCGCGAGCACCGCGCCGATAAGCCATAAAACTTCACTTTGTAGGCTAAATATTACCAAGGCGCCTAAAGTGTACACCGCAACAATAAAACACTTGTGGGCATTGGTGCTCACCAGATCGAGGCCCATAACGCGATTTAAAATCGGCATCAAGATGAACCCTACGCCGATTTGAATAAAACCTCCCCAGAAGCCTGCGAGCACCATGAGAAGATGACCCCATAGAAGGTTTCTGGGCTGCTGATCTCCCGCTTGTGGAGTTGCTCCTCCCCGGTACATTAATACAAGTGTGGCGAGCATGACTGCTGCGAGAGCAGTATTGAACTGCGCTCCAGAAAGTTGCACGCCAGTCCAGGCGCCGAGCAACGCGCCAGGCAGTGCGCAAAGTGCAAGTGTGATGCTGAGACGAAAATTCCCTTGGCCACCACGCATAAACGTGCCGACGGCGGTGAGATTTTGGGCAAGAATCGCGATACGGTTGGTACCGTTAGCGATAGGGCCTGGGACACCTAAAAACACCATCACAGGGACAGTAATTACCGAGCCGCCACCAGCCATGACATTAATAGCGCCTCCTACAATGCCAGCTGCAATCAGGGCGCCGTAGTGCCAGAGTTCCATGGCTTAGTCGCTGTCCACGTCACGCAGAGTAACCAGTTCCTCAGCAGCGGTGGGGTGAATACCGATCGTCTGATCAAAGTCCCGTTTGGTCGCCCCCATACGCAGGGCTATCGCCATGCCCTGAAGAATCTCCCCGGCATCGGGCCCCACCATGTGGACACCCAACACGCGCTGGCTGGCCTGATCAACAATAAGTTTCATCATTGACCGTTCGTCTCTGCCGCTCAGCGTGTGTTTCATAGGCCTGTACTCGGAGCGGTAGATATCAAGACGACCAAAGGATTGCCTTGCTTCTTCCTCGGTATAACCCACCGTACCGACATTGGGCTGGCTGAAAACAGCGGTTGGAATAAAGTCATAGTCGACCTCATGGCCGCCAGCACCAAATTCGCGGTGAGCAAAAGCCATACCCTCAGCGAGGGCAACCGGGGTGAGTTGTTCCCCACCAATCAAGTCACCTAAAGCGTAGACCGATGCTTCGGCGGTTTGAAATTCATCATTGACGGCGATGAAGCCATTTTCATTTAAGGCAACCGATGTGCATTGGAGGTTGAGATCAGCGATGTTGGGTCGTCTGCCGGTTGCGCATAAAATAGCGTCGACCTCTACCTCGGTATCGTCTTCGAAAACCACCCTGTAGCCATTTGTGCTTGTGTCTATACTTTTTGGGTTTGTATTAAAGCGCAGGTCGACACCGGTTTTCCTGACCTCCTGTGCAAGGAATCGACGGACATCGTCGTCGAACCCACGCATGAAAAGGTCTCCGCGGTAGGCCTGCACAACCTCGGCGCCCAACCCATTGAAAATTCCAGCAAACTCGGTGGCAATGTAGCCACCACCAACAATCAGCAGTCGTTTTGGGAAGTGCTCCAGATCAAAAATTTCGTTCGAGGTCAGCATGTGTTGCTTGCCGGGCAGATCGGGAAGGTACGGCCATGTGCCTGTGGCAATTAAAATCTTCTCGGCGCGAAAAGTTTGGCCCTCAATAGTGACCGTGTGGGGGTCTGAAAGTTGTGCACGACCGGAAATAATGGTGGCACCGGGTGCCTCCAGCAGTCGTTCGTAGATCGCATTCAAGCGAGATATTTCGGCTTTTTTTCGGTCTCTAAGGGTGGGCCAATCAAACGTTGGGGCGTCACCCTGCCAACCAAAACCGGCACTGTCAGTGAAACCCTTGGAAAATTCGCTGGCATACACGTACAGCTTTTTGGGAACGCACCCAACGTTAACGCAGGTGCCACCCATGTATCGATCTTCGGCAATGGCAACCCTCGCTCCCAGTGAGGCGGCGACACGAGCGGCACGAACGCCACCAGAACCGGCGCCAATGACAAAGAGATCAAAATCGAAGGCTTCGGAGGTCATAAACTTTTGCCTGCAGTTCGTCGTTTATTGCAATTCAAATTTCGAGTGAGATGTCGTAATCTCGCAGCTCTTCCAAAACGAGACACTCCCCATGACCATTGTAACCTTTGCGTCAGTGCAGCGCTTGCTGTTGGCGCTATTGTTTGCAGCTGCAGCTACGCCACTCACTGCGGCCATTGACCCTGAATTGACCGAACCTTCTGATGTTGGACGTATTCACCTGACCGACGGTACCGTGATTGTGGGGGTTGTCACTGGAATTCGCGGCGGCAAAGTCAAAGTACAAACCGCCTTCAGTGAAAGTGCGCTAAAAATTCCTGCTGATATGGTGGCAAACTTTGAGCAGCTTCAGGAAACCCGTCTCATGCTGAAAGATGAAAGCCTAGTCACTTTGCCCGCCATCGAGGTGGTCGATGGTGCTCTGGTTCTGGAGAGCGAGACAATTGCCTTGGTCGATATTGATGTCATGAACCCGGAGGCTTGGGAGCAGGGCCGGGGTTTTAAATGGACGGGAGATACGAGTGCGGCACTGGCTGTTGCGAGAGGTAACACCGATACCAACGAGCTCGACGTTGCTTTTAACACCGTTTTAAAGTCCACCAAAGATCGGTACACGTTGAACGGTAGTATCGATATGGACGACACAGGTTCTGCCGACAGTGATGTGCGGACCGATACCGCGGACAAATGGAAGCTGCTGGGCAAATACGATTATTACTTAAAAAATGACCGGAATTACCTGGGTTTTAACCTTGCTGTTGAAGCTGATGCCCTGGCAGATATCGATATACGAACCTATGTAGGACCCTATTTTGGTCGTGTTCTGTTGGATAACGACATGATTTCCCTCGATGGTGAATTGGGACTGGCTTATGTCTCCACGGAGTACACGAAGCCACAGATTGATGATTTCGAATGCCTAGATAGCGCGGGAGTGAGTCGGGATCCTAAAGCGTGTGCTTTCGATAAAAAAAGTTACGGCGCCGTAAATTGGAACCTCACAGGGGAGAGCAATATTTTAGGCGGTAATTCAAAGCTTTACCTGCGTCATGTGGGCATTGTAGGCACCGAGGGCACTGAAGATGTGCTGCTTAAGACAACGGCAGGGCTCTCTTTTCCGCTGGTATTTGGTTTCCAGGCAGCCGCTGAATTTTCAATTGATTATGACGGCTCACTCGATGAGGAAGTCGACCAAAAATACAGTTTCCGCGTGGGGTATGCCTGGTAGCAATGACTCCTCCAGACAACGCAACCTGGTTTCTACCCCTCGGTGGTACCGGTGAAATCGGGATGAACCTGAACTTATACGGCCACAATGGACGTTGGTTGCTGGTCGATTGCGGGATCACCTTCGAGCACGATTTGGGTAGCACGACTGGGCGGCCTAAAATTCAGATGCCAGACCCCGCGTTTATAGCCGCGCGCAAGCATCTGATCGATGGGTTGATTATTACTCATGCCCACGAGGATCATCTTGGCGCGGTGCCGTATTTATGGCCTATGCTTGATTGCCCGGTCTACACCACACCTTTCACGGCGTCGGTGTTGCGTAAAAAAAGTGGTTGGCGCGGCAGTGTTCTGCCCTCGCCACTGATTGAAGTTCGGCCTAGCGATCGACTTCAGATTGGCGCCTTTGACGTTCAGTGGTTGCCTATTACACATTCGACGCCTGAGACCTGTGCGCTACTGATACGTACTGCCGGGTGCAGCGTGTTGCATACAGCCGATTGGAAGATCGACAAGCGTCCCGTCGTGGGTCCTAGCTGGCAAGTTTCAGATTGGGCTGGAAAGGAGTTTGAGGGGTTGAATGCGGTCATTTGTGATTCAACCAACGCACTGAAAGCTGGACGTTCGCCCAGTGAAGGCGATGTGGCCGATGGTCTGCTTCAGACTCTGGCGCCGTTAACCGGGAAGGTCGTTGTGGCATGTTTTGCTAGTAATGTTGCCCGATTGCAGTCGGTATTGCGCATTGCGCATGCAACCGGTCGCCGAGCAGGTTTACTGGGGCGATCCCTTGAAAATATGTACCGGTGTGCATTGGCTAACGATTACCTGCACCCCGATTTTAGGCCCATTTCCCATGAGCATCTTGAGTATCTGCCTGAATATGAGGTGCTGGCCCTTGCGACTGGGAGTCAAGGCGAAGTGGGTGCAGCGCTACACAAATTGGCCTTGGACACCCATCCACACTTATCTCTGGGTGAGGGTGATACGGTTATTTTTAGCGCTAAAACAATTCCGGGTAATGAAGTTGCAGTCGCTCGCTTGGTAGAAAATTTACGGGCTCGCAATATTGCTGTTATTCATGGGGATAACAGCCAGCGTACCCTGCATGCCTCGGGCCATCCCTGCCAGGATGAGCTCATCGATTTATATCAAAGTCTGCACCCTGATTTGGTGATACCTGTTCATGGCGAAGCAGAACATATGACCGCTAATGCAAAGTTAGCAAAGGCGAATGGGGCGGCTGCGGCATTGACTGGGCGCAATGGCGATCTATTTCATCTGGCACCTGTCCCCGGTGTGAAGCGGCAGTGGGCGGAGACGGGGCGACTCGAATGGCTAGAACAGGACCACCGTCTGATTTCTGTGTAAGCTTCGCAAATTATCCTCAGTGATGGCGCCGATGGGTCATTCTATAGACCAAAACATTGTTGCAGCAGTCACCACAATGCTTTGCGTTGGCCCCCCGGCCGTCATCGCGACAGAGGCCCACAGTTATCTTCAAGCCAAAAACTTTCTCTATGCTGGGGGCTTTTGGCAGGACGGCGAATTAACGGTAGAGAGCCGCCGCGGTGATGCTGGCTTGGCCGCAATAGAATTGGATAATTTGGGCGTTAATCGTGAGTACGCTAGCTGGATGATTGATTATCACCGCCGTGTATCCAATCGTTGGAAAATTTCAGCATCGATATTCCGTTATTCGGACGGCAGATTGGGGCAACTGTTAAAAGACGATATTGCTTGGGAGGGCCAAGACTTTTCGGCAGGCATCGATGTGGGTGTTGACTGGAAAATCGATACGCTGATTATTGACGCCATGTATACCGTAAAGCGTGCTGACAATTTTGAGCTCGCTCTTGGCGGTGGCGTACACGCGCTTGACACAGAGTTGGTCATTCGGGGTCAGGGAGTGATCAACGGTGGCGATAATGGGTCACAAGGGTCAGGTGAAACTGCCAGGGGTTCTCTCGTTGTCCCTTTACCCAACCTGCGCGCTACGGGGTTTTATGCCCTCAATAAAAAGTGGTCTGCACAAGCTACTCTGGGCTGGCTATCGCTAAGCATCGACGAATACGACGGTAGCTTTAAGTACGCGCATTTGCGTGGTCAATATCAAATCAGC
>ENA-OREB01000564-OREB01000564.1-marine-metagenome-genome-assembly--contig:-NODE-564-length-18510-cov-5.324418_pt1 | contig 18510 bp, 16 predicted proteins | sample MGYA00248625_ERZ508552 | MGnify/ENA primary metagenome ERZ508552 (study PRJEB26219, sample SAMN06267888) | marine metagenome | isolation source: Monterey Bay, California, USA | place: USA:Monterey Bay...
TTAGCCTTTTTTCTTAGTTCTCTAATTTTTAATTCCCCAATTTTATAAGATAAAGCTTGACCAGGCCAAGAAATATATCGATCTGTTTCTGTATTTACTTCATGTAAGGATAGGGCTGTGTTTGAAGCTATAAAGTCGACAGCTTGTTTTCTAGTCCACCCTTTAGAATGAATTCCAGTATCAACTACTAATCTGCAGGCACGCCACATCTCATATGTTAGCTTTCCAAAATGTTCATAAGGGGTCGTATACATACCCATTTCATTAGCTAAAAATTCTGTATATAGCCCCCAGCCCTCACCATATGCAGATATATATAGATTTCTTCTAAATTTAGGAATGCTATCTCCTAACTCATTATTTAATGCTCCTTGAAGATGATGCCCAGGAACTGCTTCGTGAACTGTTAATGAGGGTAATGTATATAATGTTCTACTTGGAAGATCATAAGTATTAACCCAGTAATATCCTGGTTCATTACTATTTTTTGAGGATCCCACATAACGTCCTCCAGTATATTTAGGTGCAATAGCATCTGGGACAGGCGCAACACCATAAGGTTTTCGTGGTAATGTTTTAAAGAATTTTGGGAGTTGCTCATCAGCTCGTTTTGCAATGTCTCGAGCAATCATCAATAATTCATCTGGAGTTCTAACATAGAATTGTTTATCTGTCCTAAGAAATTTTAAAAAATCTGAAAAGCTCCCTTTAAAACCTAACTCATCAATTATATTTTCCATCTCTGCTTTAATCCGTTTTACCTCACTCAGTCCTATTTGATGAATATCTTCTGGGGAGAACTCATTGTTTGTTGTATAGAAGTTAATTCTGTTTTGATAAAAGGCCTTTCCATTTGGCGTGTCAGATACACCAATCGTAGTCCTTGTATTTGGAAGGTACTCAGTTTCAAAAAATTTTTTTATTCGTTTAAATTGAGGTATAACAATTTTTTCAATAACAATTTTTCCTTCAGTTAATATTGAGTCTTTTTGTGATGAGGTTAGACTTTCGGGTAATTTTTTTAACGGTGAATAGAAGTAGCTTTCTTGAAAATCATCTACAATATGAGTTTGATATGTGGATTCATATCCCTTAAAAATAATCTTAGGTTGAGAGACTCCCTTATCCAAACCTTCTCTAAGATTTACAAAATACTGATCAACATAATCGGGTATTGCACTTAGCTTTTTTAAATAGTCTTTTACGCTATTATAATTTTGCAAAGATCTTACCATAAAACCTAGATTAATATGAAATCCAGAATCAGATAATAAGGGATTTAGAAAGCGTTCAAATTCATAATAAGCTATCTTATCTTCTAGAACAAATTTTAGAAGTTCAGCAGAAATTTTATCGGTTTCTGTCAAAACATCTAAATTTATTTCTGACAGTTCATCTAGTTTTTCTTGTGCAAAATCTGCCTCGGACTTATAATATTCTCTAGTGAAAAGACCTAAGGGATACTTTTCTCTGTCATAGCCATTGTGATTTTGGTAACTATGTATTAAAGAATCAAGCTTTTTAATTGATCTATTTGAGTTGATTTGATTACAACCAAAAAAGATGATTAGTAAAAGTAGGGATGAAAGTTTGTTTATATAAATCATATATAAACTTAAAAAATAAAACCCTCCAAATGGAGTGTTTTTAAATTTTTAATTACTTAATTTTTTTAAAAATATTTTTAAAACTTTGATTTTGAAGTTTATGATACTGTTCCACAGAATGTATATTTTTTTCATCATTTTAAATTTATATTAATTCAAAGTATGTTGTACAGAATGCAATAATAAAAGCAATTGCAAAAGCCAGTAAAAGAGTTTTCCAGTTTAGTATTTTTTTCATGATTTTAAATTTAATTAATAATTAGTGCTCAAAATAAAATAGTTTTTCAATTTTGAGATTTAGTTTTTTTGAAATTTTCATAGCTAATTCTAAAGTAGGTTTATATCTATAACCTTCAATAGAAATTATAGTTTGACGACTTACATCAACACTTTTTCCTAATTCTTCTTGAGTGAAACCTTTTTTCTGTCTAACTTCTTTTAAGTTGTTTTTTAATATCATTTTAAATGCTTCTATATAAGTAAAACTGATATAGTGATTTAACAATTGAGATAAACACAAGTAGTCCCAGAATCATAAAAACAACTCCAGCATCTGTTAGGGTAAAGTTCTCATACAATGCTTCGTTATTCAAATTCTTTAATATGAATGAAAAATTCATTTTAGAGCATACATATCCAATAAAGATAAATAATGAGAATTCATAAAGTAAGTATCCTACTTTATAAGATTTTGAATTAATCAAATCATCTCTTTCATCTTTAGTTTCTCTCTTCTTATAGACAAACTCTAATAAAGAATATGCAACAGAGAAATAGATTGCTGTAAATACTAGGATCTCAATTACTATTCTAATTAAGCCATCCATTAAAACCAAACTATTATCATTGTTTTCATAAAAATATGGCATAAAAATAAATGCAAATGATATAGCAAAAATAATCTCTATTAAGATTGATATTTCTTTTTTGGACAACATCATAGTTGCAATATTATTTTTGAATTATTCGAAGTATAAGAATTGCAAGCTTCGATACTGAAAAAGTTAATAATCCAAAAAGAGGAGACAGTAATACTACTTTAAGACCTCCAGCAATAATACCTGGTTCTGCTTCTCCTGTTGCTTCCAAAACATCAAAAGCACTTATTGCTCCTAAAAAAGCTCCCATTACCCCTAAAGCTAAACCTAGTGTGCCACTATCGCTTATGTGTTTTAGCATATTTTTTGAAATTTCAAGATTTGATTTGATGTTCAAAAAAGATTTTGCTATAAAATAAATTGATATTAATAGACAAATAAGAACAAGAGACATAAAAAACGCCCCTCCTTCCATAAATCTATTAATTATAGTTGTTCCGATTAATCCTGTAATTATTGCCATAATTCTTAGTATTTTTAGTTTCATTTTAATTATTTGTGTTAAGCTAACTTTACAAATATATAAAAAAAAATGTTAAGTTGACTTAACATAATTAATAATTTTTCCTAAACTTAAGTAGTTAAATAGATTTTGATTAATTTAATTAAATGAAGAAGGCCATAATTCTATTTTTGATATGCTCTAATGTTTATTCTCAAATTTCCAGCAAAAAGATTGATAGATGGGTTTCAAAAAATGAAAATTTAAAAAGTTCAGTTGTTTCAATTGCAATTAAACAATTGAATAAGAATAAAAAGATATCTGGAGTTAGGATTAATACTTCAATGACTCCTGCATCGAATATAAAAATTCTAACTGTACTAGGTTCAATTAGTTCAGGGGATACTATCCCTTCAATAAAATATAAAATTTCTAATGATACATTAAGAATTTCACCAACTGGATATCCTTTTATTGCTCATCCAAAATATAGTGATGATGATTTAGAAAGCTTTATTAAATCCTTTAATCACATAGTATATCATAAGCCTAATATTGACTTGACTAAATATGGTCCTGCTTGGGCTTGGGATGATTTTAAATATTATTTTCAAGCTGAAAGATCAGAAATGCCAATCTATGGAAATGTAATTCAAATTGTTAAAGAATCAGATGACTCTATAAAAATAACACCTGATATTTTTAAAGTGAATATGAATCTTGAGCAGGAAGAAAAAGTATCAAGAGATGATCAAGAAAATAATTTCTTTATTAATCCTTCTTTGATAAAAATTGGAGATACAATTTATCATCCATTTGTTACGTCACGAAAAATCACGATGAATCTGCTTGAAATTTTTTTTAAAACTTCTGTAAGCTTTAATGAAGACAATTTGAAAAATTATAAAACATGGAATAGTAGCATAAAAGATGATATCTACTCTGCTATTTTAAAAGACTCAGATAATCTCATTTCTGAGAGCTTAGCTGCAAACATTTCCCTTCGATATAATGACACAATATCTGTAGATAAAGGTCTTAAAATAATACTAAACAGTTCAGATGATAATAAAATACAGTTATATGATGGTTCAGGACTTTCTAGATATAATTTGATTAAACCTTCATCATTAGTTTCTGCTTTAGAAAAGATATATCACTACTATGGTTTTGAGGGAATTAAAGAAATTTTTCCTAACAATTATATTATAACTGAAACTGAAGATTTTGCTTGGGGTAAAACAGGTACACTAAAAAATAATCATAACTACTCTGGTTATATAATTACAGATAAAGGAAGACAATACGTGTTTAGTATCATGATAAATCATTTCACAGAAGATATAGACATAATTAAGGAGGTTATTTCAGACTTTTTAAAATATATAAAGTTAAGTGCATAAAAAACATTACATTTGCGCCGTTGTGTGTTGCTTAAGGCAACTAAATAAGCTTTCCTCTGGAGGGCTTTTTTTATTCTTCTACTAAAGGCCTTTCAAGATTTTCTGTTTCAATTCCAATATTAGCCCTATTGGAAGTAAGCTTGGTAATGTCTTTGTCTATTTTTTTAAATTCTTTATTACTTACATTATAGTGATTGACAACCGTGCTTAAACTATTACCTAACTTTTCATGATAGGTTAAATATGCTTTAAGATGATTACCTAACTTTTCAATATTCATTTGAATCTGTTGAACAGACTCTTCAACTTTCATGTTATTTAATGCTTTGGTTGTTACCTGAAGCATAGGGAATAAACTCATAGGAGAAACTATCATTACTTTCTTTTCGTAGGCATACGAAACTAAATCTCTTTGATTTATTTTTAGTGATCCAACCTTATTATTCAGTAGGTCTTGATATAAACCATCTGCTGGAATAAACATATAAGCATAGTCAAGGGTTCCTTCGTTAGGCCTTATATATTTTGAAGTTTCATCAATTCTATTTTTTATATCATTCTTAAATTTCTTCTCCAAATCATTTAACCTATCTGCATCAGTTTCATCACTTTCTATCATTTTATTATAATTATCTAGTGAGAATTTTGCATCAATTGGAATTATAAATTCTCCAACCTTAATTATAGCATCTACAGCTTCATTATTATTAAAAGAATATTCCATTTGAAATAATTCTGGAGGAAGTACATTAGATAATAAATTCTCTAATTGGATCTCTCCTAAAATCCCTCTTTGCTTTTGATTACCTAGAATTTTCTCAAGGGTTTTCATTTGATTTGCAAAGGTTAAAACCTGCTCATTTGTACCTTTAATTTTTTGTAATTCTTTTGTAACATTCTCAAGAGTATCAGACATATTCTTTTGATCTTGTTTTGAATCTTTAATTTGATCAGCTAAATTTTTTGCAGATTCTAGCTTAAATGCATCCACTAAACTATCAAGCTTAGATTCAATCTCTTTTTTACTTTCCTTAGAGTTATTCTCGATTTGTTTTTTTATTAAAAAATAAAGTCCAAACAGAGATCCTGCAAGAATTATTAAAATGAATAAATATTCCATTATCTAAATTTAGTCAAAACACAATTATTAAATGTGTATTTCAAAAAAAAACCCTCACGAATGAGGGTTTTTTTATTATGTAAATTAGTTTTATTCTGGAGCAGATTCTGGTTGATAATCATAATAACCTGCCATAGGATACATTACATGTGCATAGATAGTTCCTGCAAACATTACATAAGGAGCACCTGATGCAAAGTCAGTAGTCATTCCGTCTAATGAGGAAGGATCAGCAGGCATTCTCATTAAGTGAGGGCCAGATTCAATCCAATGACCTTCAGCTGATTCTTCTTCTGTTAAAGTTTTTGGAGTTGTATTATCCTCACCCATATCTCCGTGCAACATCCATGCATACCCATCTTTATCCATTACAGGAGTCTCATCAGCTAGGTAAGCAGAAATCCATTTAAATACCTCAGCATCTCCACAAAGTGGCATTGCTTCGTGAGCATCAACCCAACCATTTTCAGGATCAGATTGTCCTCTTGGATTTACTGGTAAACATGTCCAACCATTAGTACCTTCTCTTAAGACACTCATATCAGGTCCTAGGACACCAGCATCAGCAGCTATATAATCAGGAGCAGCTGTTGAATAAGCCCATATCTGCCATTCAGCAGAAGTGTGAGAGCCTTCTGGCTCACCATTATTAGTTTGATTTTCAACTGGCATATTACAACTAGTAATTAATGCAAGTAGAATTATAGAATATATATATTTCATAAATGATTTATTTAATATAAATCTACAGAAAAACAGCTAACATCCCAAAAAAGAGAAATTGAATGACTAAAATATTTGATGATAGGTTGTACTCTTTAGTTTTGACTGTTTTGAAAAATATATATTGAAAACAAAGTGAAAATATAAACCACCACAAATAATTAGAAAAAGGAACAGGAGATATTACGAATTCCCAGAAGTCAAGTTTTGGTGCACTTTTTTCAATAAGGAGATCAACTAATACCATAAGAAATGAAGCAAACAATATTTTATAGATTTCTTTTCCCTTTATAAGTTTAGCAGAAACACTACCTGTAGCTATAATTAATAATACCCAATTAAATCCAATTACATATGGAACTTCATAAATTTTTGGACCAAGATTAGCCCCATAACTATATTCCCCAAAAAAAAGACCATAGTTAACTCCGAGGATCTCAACAATTAATCCAAATAAAAAAATAAGCATTAAACCAATTTTCGATTTTTTATTAGATAGGTCATGATTTAAAATCAATAACAATAAAGTCAATGAAAGGACGTATGGAGTTGTGGCTAGAAAGAATTCATTTTGATCTGATGTTATTCCAAAAAACCCACTTATGTTGATTAGCCAAAGAAAAAAAATTGATAATCTTAAAAATTCTTTGTTATTGGATAGACCTGTCATTTTATTTAATTAATTCAGATACAATTCTCGCTGAGTTTAAACATAATGGAATTCCTCCACCAGGATGCACACTTCCTCCACAAAAGTATAAGTTTTTAATTTTTTTAGAAAAATTGGGATGTCTCAAAAATGCAGACATTACAGAATTACTTGAGCTTCCATAAAGAGATCCATATTGAGATAGAGTCTTAATTTCTATATCTTTTGGTGTAAACACTTCTTCCATTACAATATGTTTTTCTATTGATATATTTAATGTATGATTTATTTTTTTAATAATGTTTTGTCTTAAAGTATTTTTAATATTATTCCAGTCTTGACCAGAATCATAAGGAGAATTAATTAAAATAAACCAATTTTCACATCCTTCAGGAGCATCATTTTCAACTACTTTAGAAGTAGGGCATATATATATAGTAGGATCTTCATACACTAACTTTTTGTTAAAAATATAATCAAATTCTTTAGAATTATTATTGCTAAATATTATGTTGTGCAAATCAAGCTCTTTAAAGCTCTTGTTTATATTCCAATAAAAAACTATTGCGGAGCTAGAAGGTTCATAATCTTTTAAATATCTTGGTTTTTTAAATCCATTTAATAATTTACTATAGGTTAAGTTAACATCCATATTAGATACAACAATATCAGCGAGATACTTTTGTTTATTTTTTTCTACTCCTATAGCCTTGTTTTTATCTGTAATTATTTTATCAATACTCGAATTAAAGCTGAAAGTGACACCAAGATCATTTGCTAAATTATAAATGGATTTGGAAATATCTGACAACCCATTGGAAGGCATAAATACTCCCAGGTCATGTTCTAAATGTTGAATCATGGACATTATACCAGAGGTAACAAATGGATTAGATCCATTATAAGTAGCAAACCTATTAAATAACTGAACTAACTTTTTATCATCAAAAGTTTCTTCATTCAATTGATTAAGAGGTTTAGTGATATCTAAACTAAAAAAATTAAGAATTGCTCTAAAAGATGAGACAGAAAAAAATGTTGAAACTTTATGTAATGACTTTTCTAAAAAAATTGTTCTTGTCAAGTCAAACTTTTTTTTTGATTTATTTAAATAATTATTTAGTTTGTTTTTGTCTGTATCAAACTCAGAGACAATCTCTTTTATCAGTTTTTGTTTATCTGAATATGCATTAAAAACTTTACCATCTTCCCAGAAATATTTACATCCAATTTCAATTTTTTTATATTTAATATAGTCATCAATATTTTGATTTGAAATTTTAAATAAGTCAACTAATAATTCAGGTAAAGTGAAAAGTTTTGGTCCAAAATCATATCTATATTCACCTAATTTAAACTCGGATAATTTCCCTCCATAAGATTCATTTTTTTCAAACACATGCACATCATATCCTTTAACTTTAAGCCTAACTGATAATGCAAGTCCAGCTATTCCTGAGCCAATAATTATTGCTTTTTTACTCATTTATTTTTTTATTATGTATGATGTTACATCTAACAAAAAGCTCTTCAGAGTACCATCTTCTTTTTCTAGCCTTAGTAATAATTTTCATATGATCTGAATTGCCGTAGGCATACATTTTCATTTTTTCTTCACTCTCCCAAATACTAATTGTTGATTGCTCAATTATTGGAAGTTCACCAACACCCTTATAATATAATGCACCACTATGATTTTTAATTGATTTAGAGGCCATAGAAGTGCTTATTAAAAACTCTAATAATTTTTGAAATTTAACTCTTGCTCTAGTTATAATTAGAATTTTTCCACCCTTATAGCTACTTTCATTTTTAAATGGATTAATCTTATGCCATGAGCCTTTAAATTCATAAGGATCAATCTTTACTTCAATCCTTTCATGACATTTACTTAAAATAGTAGTCATTATTTCATTTTTTTCTAAAAATTCTTTCCTATCAGAATCATCTTTCCACGATGATATTATAGCATAATTAGAAAAGTCAGGAAAAACACTAAAACCATTTTTGGAACCAGTGCCAAGAAGTTTAAAAAACTCTTGACCATCAGATTTAAGAATATTTTTATTGAATGTATAGCTACCCATTAGCTTGAACATCCAAAACTTGTTCTTTTTAAAATAAAGTCGATCAATATAATAGGTCAATATTAATAAGAATTAGGGACTAACAAAGTACAAAAAAATCCCCAACAAGAGTTGAGGATTTTATGTGGTACCTCCAGGAATCGAACCAGGGACACAAGGATTTTCAGTCCTTTGCTCTACCAACTGAGCTAAGGTACCTTTAAGGAATGGCAAATATATTAATTTTAAATAGCACTATTCAAATGTTTCTTTAATTTTATAATAAATCTACTTAATGAACCTAGTAATAGATATAGGAAATACAAGTGTTAAACTACATTTATTTGAGAATGATGAAAAGGTTATTAGTGAAACTTTAAATGAAAATACTTTAATTGCCAGTATAACCACTTTAGCGGTCAAGTATAGTATTCAAAATGTCATTATCTCTTCAGTAACATCTAATTATAAAATAGAATTATCTAAAATTTTTAGAAATTCAAACTTATATGACCTATCCGATGATAATATTAAATTGCCTTTTATTAATAGCTATAAAAACTCAGGATCTTTAGGTCAAGATCGAGTTGCCCTAATTTCATCAGCTGTTTTTAATTACCAAAACCATAATAACCTTGTAATTGATCTTGGAACATGTATAACATATGATTTTATTGATTTGAAAGGACTCTATTTAGGAGGGGCTATCTCTCCTGGTATAACGACTAGATATAAAAGCCTCAATCAAAACACTTCTAATCTTCCATTATTAGAGTTTGAAAATATTGAGAAAATATTAGGTTTAACTACTAACGAGTCAATTCAAATAGGAGTCAATAATGGAATAATAGGAGAAATTAATCATTATATATCTACTCTTAAAAAAAGTTACCCAGAGTTTAACATAATTATAACTGGTGGTGATTCAATCTTTTTGTTAAATAAGATAAAAAATGCAATCTTTGCGGACCCAGACTTTTTAGCAACTGGTTTAAACTATATTATAAAACTTAATGAAGGTGATTAAAAATTACTTCCTAATTCTATTATTTGTTCTTTCAACTTCATTTGTTGTATCTCAAACTAATACGGGGTCTCCCTATTCACTCAATGAATTAGGTGAAATAAACTTTTTAGGAAATGTTTCAAACTTATCAATGGGGGGGATTGATTCTGCAATAGATTCAATAGAATTTAACATTAATAACCCTTCTTCATTAGCTAAGCTAAAAACAACAAATTATTTGATAGGAACATTTTATAAATCCACTGGAATTTCAAATGTAAATTCAACCGATAATATAAATACTGCTAACATTAACTATATAGCAGTAGGAATCCCTACTAAAAGATTTGGGTTTGGATTTGGAGTTCTTCCATACTCTTCAGTAGGATTTAATCTTCAATCCACGGAAGAATATAACACTGCAAACTCAATAACTTCGAGATTATTTGGTGCAGAAGGTAATATAAATAGAGCTTTTGTTTCTATTGGTTTACCACTATTAAAATATCTATCATTAGGTGCTTCAGCAAATTATAATTTTGGAAAATTTAATTATGAAAAATTTAATTTAATTGAAAATGTAAACTATGGGATTTTTTCAAATAGTAGTTCAGAAATTTCAGGATTTACATATAACTTTTCATCAAATTTATCTATTCCTTTAAAGAATGACTTCACGCTAAATCTAGTTTACAGCTTTTATCCCGAGGGAGATCTAGATTCTTATAACATAGAGTCGCTTTACACATCTAACACATCTTCAATTACACTTGAATCACTTGGTGATTTTGTAGATGTTGATTTAAATTCAAGAGGCTTAGAAAACACAAAACTGCCTGTTCCAAAAAAATCAATTTACTCTTTGGGACTTGAGAAAAAAAATTCATGGTTTATAGGTTTTCAGTATGAGAGTAAATTATCCTCAAATTTTGAAAATGTTTTCTTAGATACCCAAAACGTATCTTACAGAGATTCAAATTCACTATCTATTGGTGGATATATAATCCCAGATAGCTCATCCTTAATTAGTTATTGGAAAAGAGTTAAATATAGGATTGGTATCAAAAATGAGAAAAAAAGTATTATTGTAAATAATTTGCCTATAAATCATTTTAGTTTAAATTTGGGACTTGGTTTGCCTATAGCAGGACTCTCTAAGGCTAATTTAGGTCTTGAAATAGGTAAAGTAGGAGATAATGATAGTCTAGTTAAAGAAAATTATTTTGCACTTAGATTAGGGTTGTCATTAAATGATGTTTGGTTCATAAAAAGAAAGTATAATTAGATATAAACTCTATGAATAACCTCAAGTTTTTTAGATATTTATTTTTAATATTATTTACATCACCGTTATTCTCTCAACTAAGCTCAGATGAGTGCTTAGAGCAACTATCTATTTTTGCAGAATCAGCAAAAATCAAAAACTATCAAGCAGCGTATGAACCTTGGAAAACAGTTTTAGATAACTGTCCTACTCTTAATGTAGCTACTTATCAATATGGAGAGTTAATCCTTAAAGATTTTATCAAAAAATCTACTACCGAGGAAGAAAAATCAAAATATTTGACAGATTTATTGAGTTTGTATGACCAATGGTTAGAAAATTTTCCTATTAGAAAAGGTGTTAGACAAGAGGGAAAGATACTTAGTAATAAAGGTCAAGCAATGTTAGACAATGGAGTAAAAGATAAATCGTTGATATATGACACTTTTGATTATGCTTTCAATAATGACCCTGGAAGTTTTACAAATCCAAAATCTTTAGCTTATTATTTTCAAACAGGTTATGATTTATATAAGAATGGTACGAAAATAAATCTAGAAACTTTATTTGAGAAGTATGAAGAATTGACTGAAAAATTTGAGCTTTTAAAGACTAATATTTCAAAAAATATTGATATCATATTAAAAAAGGAGGAATCAGGTACAGCCTTAACATCAAGAGAAGCAAGAAATAAAAGAATTTATGATACTAATTCAAATGCAGTTAGCGCTTATCTTAAATTAATAGATCAGCTTATTGCAAAAGAAGCTACATGTGATATCCTTATACCTCTTTACTCAAAAAACTTTGAAGAAAATAAAAATAATCCATTATGGATTAGAAGGGCTGCGGGAAGACTAGATGGAAAGGAATGTTCAGATGACCCTCTTTTTGTTACTTTAGTTGAACAGCTTCATAAATTAGAACCTTCTGCAGATTCAGCTTATTATTTAGGTATATTAAATGATAAACAAGGCAACTCTGCTGATGCTCTTAAGTATTACCAAGAATCTGTTTCATTACAAACAGATAATTATAAAAAGGCAAATATTTTATATAAAATAGCAGTTAAATTTAAAAATGCTGGTAGAAGATCCTCTGCAAGAGATTATGCTGAACAAGCGTTATCATTTCAGCCTTCTCTTGGTAGAGCTTATCTTTTAATTGCTAATATGTATGCTGATAGCGCTAATGGATGTGGTGATACTCAATTTAATAAAAGAGCAGTCTTTTGGCTTGCTGCTCAGACTGCTCAAAAAGCAGGTAGAGTAGATGCTTCATTAAAGAAGTTAACTGCTACAACTGTTGCAGCCTATAATGGAAGAGCCCCTTCCAAAACTGATATCTTTACTGAAGGTAATCAAGGAGCAACAGTATCCTTTTCATGCTGGATAAGAAGAAGTGTTAAGGTTCCAAACCTTTAAAATGAAGGACAGTTTTTATTTTTCTATCATTTCTCTTATTATTTTTTCTTCATGTAATACTGAGCCTACAGTTGTTGTATCTAAAAATAAAAAAACTCCTGTAAGTATAGCACACAATTTCACAATGACCTATACCGATTCAACTCTAACAAAATCTTTTGTTTCAGGTAAAACTCATTATGATTTTACAAATGATCAGTTAAATTTTTCTGAATTTTTTGAAGATGTTGAATTGATAATTTATGATGATAATAAAACATCAACCATAAGTTCTGACTACGCAATTGTATTTAATTCCTTTAGGTTTATGGAATTTAAAGGAAATGTAGAAATTACAACTACTGATGGCGAGTTATTAACTACAAGTCAATTATACTATGACACTGAAAATGAATGGCTTTTTACTGAAGATAATTTTGAATATACTGATAAGACTAACAAAATAATTGCAAATAGACTTGACTCAAACAGAGACTTTACCGATCTTGTTACAGGTAAACTAACAGGTTCAATTAACATAGCAGAATAATGAAACATTATATAATTTCAGAAATACTTTATTGGGTTATCGCAGTAATATCAATATTTAGTTTTTTTGAAAACTGGGGAATCAATAATAATAAAGCATATCTTTTTCTTGGTTTTTCAATCCTTTCTATTTTTATGGCTCTATTTAGAAGACATTTTAGAAGAAAATATTCAAATAAGAATTAAATGATAATAATATCAAGTCTTTTATTATCAGCTTTCTTTTCTGGTATGGAAATAGCATACGTTTCCTCAAACAGATTAAATCTTGAAATTGAAAAAAATCAAAGTGGTTTGATCCCTAAACTATTATCAATTATTACTCAAAATCCATCTAGATTTATTGCAACAATGTTAATTGGAAATAATTTTGTACTTGTTATCTATGGAATCTTTATGGGTCAATTTATTCTTGATAATTTAGTTTTTATAGAGCTTTCAACTATTAATGAGCTTACCTTAGTTTTAATTCAAACCTTAATATCTACGTTAGTTATCTTAATAACTGCAGAATTTATTCCAAAGGTTTTATTTCAGATATATTCTAATATCTCAATGAAAATTTTTGCGATTCCCGCTTATTTCTTTTATACAATATTTTATCCAATTACTAGTTTAGTTACAATTATTTCAAACTTCATTCTTAAATCATTTTTTAAGGTTAATCCAGATGATTCAGGTATATCTTTTTCTAAAGTTGAATTAGAAAATTATATAGAAAATGAGATTGAAAAGTCCGATAAAAATTTAGATTCTGAAATTGAGATTTTTCAAAATGCTTTGGAATTATCTGAAATAAAAGCAAGAGATATCATGGTACCTAGAGCTGAAATAATTGCCCTTGAAGATTCCACAAATATTGAAAAAGTAAAAGATTTATTTATTGAGACAGGGCTTTCAAAAATACCTATTTTCAAAGATTCAATTGATGATATAGTTGGATATATTCATTCTTTCGATTTTTTAAAAAAACCTTTAAATATCAAAGAATTTATTCTTCCAGTTGTTTTTATTCCAGAGCCTATGTTAGTTAATGATGTTTTAGAGAAATTAACTATACAGAGAAAAAGTATTGCAGTTGTAATTGATGAATATGGTGGAACATCTGGAATAATTACTGTAGAAGATATTGTTGAAGAGCTTTTTGGAGAAATAGAAGATGAGCATGATAATTATGATTTTTATGAAAAAAAGATTTCTGATAATTGTTATGAGTTTTCCTCAAGATTAGAGATAGAGTACCTTAATAAAACTTATAATTTAAATCTACCTGAATCAGAATCTTATGATACTCTAGGTGGTCTTATCGTGTTTAATAAAGAAGAAATACCTAGGGTCGGTGATGAAATTTTAATTGATGATTATTCAATTGAAATTTTGCTTGCATCTTCCTCAAAAATTGAAAAAGTAGTTCTAAAAAAAATTGCTCAAGAATAGCATAAATAAATACTATATTGTAATTTCGAAAATTATTTGAATTATGGCAATACTTGGACAAATTAGAAAAAGATCAATCTTCCTAATAATAGTTATTGGAATGGCATTATTTGCCTTTGTTATTTCTGGTGTTTTTACATCAAATGGTGGATTTGGAGCTAATAAACCAATTGGAGAAGTAAATGGTGAAGACATTGATTATGAAATGTTCAACATGATGGTTGAACAGGCACAGACTGTTTATGGTCTTAATACAATCAATGCAGTTAACTTAGCATGGAATCAAGGATTAAAAAATCAAGCATTAGTTCAAGAACTTGAGAAGCTTGGTATAGATGCAGGAAAAGATCAACTTGAACAAATTATTTCAAGTGATCAGTCTTTAGTTATGAACCCATTATTTCAAAATGAAATAGGTCTTTTTGACTTTAATAAATTTTCAAGTTATATAACCCAACTTAAATCGTCAAACCCCACTATGTACAATCAGTGGAGACTGCAAGAACAAAACATAATTTCTTTAGCTAAGCAAAAAATTTACTTTGATCTTATAAAGTCAAGCGTTATTTATACGAATGTTGAATCAAATATTCAATATCATTTAGAAAATGATAAAGTAAATATTGAATATTTAAGAATACCATTTGATATTATCCCAGATTCTACATTACAAATAAAAGATTCTGAAATTTCATCATATTTAAAGAAAAATAGAGACTTATATGAAAAGAGAGAGTCTAGAGAAATTGAATACGTGTACATCCCTGATGTTGCGTCTAATTTAGATGAAAATAATATTAGGACTAATCTTGAACAACTAAGAGATGGTTTTTCTCAAATGAATCAAGTCACGAACTCTATTGAAGAAATAAAAGGCTTTAAAGATGTTATAGAATATTCTGAATACATTGAAATATATTCTGATGTAAGTTGGGATTCTATTTACAAAACCAAACAAGAGCTTTCGGGTGATTTCTCAGATATTTTGTTTGGATTAAGAAAAGGAGAAGTTTTTGGTCCATATAGAGATGGTAATACTTTTAAAATCTCTAGAATGATTGAAAAGAAGAGGGATGGTAATTTAAACAAAGTTTTAATTGCGGATGTAGTAAAAGAAATAATTCCATCTAACGAGTCATCAAACACAAATTATAGATCTGCATCACAAGCTGAATTCGATGCAAATAATGATTTACCCCTTAATAACAGTAATTCAAGTTTATTTATTGATTCATTTGAATCATTTGAAAAATTTGATGCAGGATTACCTAGTTATACAAATTCAAGACAGGTTATCAAATGGCTATATGAAGATCCAACAAAAGTAGGAGACGTAAAAAGATTTACACTTAATGAAGGTTATCTTGTAGCAAAAGCAAAATCCTTTAATAAAAAATCATTACCAAGTGTTGATGAGATTCGAGATGAAATTTCACAGATTCTTCTAAATGAGAAAAAATATAACTTCTTTTTAAAGAAGCATAAGTCAAATAATGATATTGAATCACTTTCAAAAGATTACAATATTGATTTAGAAAGGGCATCTGCTGTTACTCAATATGATCCTATTTTAGTCGGTGCTGGTGCGGAACCTTATATTATTGGTTCTGCTTTTTCTCTAAATACTGATGAAACTTCAAATATTCTGAAAGGCAATGGAGGCATTTATTTAGTAAGACTTATTTCAAAAGATACTGCTGAAGATATAAACCTTGCTGCTGCAATCTCAAACTCTCTAGGTGATAGAGAGATTGAAAGAATTTCAACTCTTATTCCTGAAGTTCTAGAATCAAAAGCAGAGATTATTGATAATAGAAGTTTATACTATTAAATTAACAAGTCACTAAATTTAAATACAGTGTCGTAACCTTTATTTTTAAAATAATTTAAGGGGTTATGTTCTGATGAAGCCATTATAAAATCTCCTCCCCAAGCTCCTAAGCTTTTTATTTCTCCATTGAAGTCATTAAAGAGTTCTTTTTTGATTGTTTTTTTTGAAATTAATTTTGAAATAATTTGTTCATGAGAGCAAATTAATTCATTAAATATTTTATAATCACTACAATTAAGAATATTTTTTGTGATTTCAGAAATCTCACTTATTAATTCTTTAGATGGTTTTACTTTTTTATACTTTTTAACTTCAGTTAAAGAGTTTTGTTTACGGTTTAGATAAATAAAATATATATTTCCATGAAATATAGGCTTAAAGCTTACCTGTTTTATATATTTTTCATTCTCTGATATACTGAAAAGTAAAGGAGAATTAGATCTAGCACAGGCAATATCATAACCGCTACCATTAAAAATTTTATTATTAAGTTTAAATGGATCTATTTTAGCAAGTTTTGAAAGATTAGAGATTAATGTTGAAGAAGATCCTAATCCCCAGTCTTTATCAAAAGTTAATTTTGTAGTAATATTTGCTCCTGAATTAGTTAAAAAATTTGGATTGAAAACTCTTATATTTTTTATTATTTCAATCAATGTATTTGAAATTTTACTTGAGGAAGATTTAATCAATTCTAAATTCTCGCTAAATATTTTGCATTGAAACCAAACTTTTCCATTAGAGTTTTTGCTAGTCCATTTAATATATTTAGAATCATCTTCTATAATCTCTAAGTATTGACCAAATAATGTTGGAGCTGCAAGAGAAAGTGCGCCGTCTAATATGACATATTCTCCTGATATTAATAGTTTACCATTACTATACATTCTCATTTTTAGTCTTTTAAATTGAGAAATTTAGTAACAGATTGATTGTTTATCTCCTTATCCTTAAAATACTCTTTAGCTTTTTCTATTTGAATCTTACTCGCATTATTTTTAATCAGTAGATTAATAAGGTGCATTTTCATATGACCTTTTTGAATTCCAGAACTTACTAATGATTTAACAGCTGCAAAGTTTTGCGCAAGACCTACAGAACAGATAATTTTCATTAAATCATTTGAATTAGGATTCCCAAGCATTTGAAGTGATAACTTTACCATAGGATGTAAATCTGTAATTCCACCAACTGTGCCAACCGCAAGAGGAATCTTTAGACTTATTTTAAACTTATTATCAATTATTGAACATTTAGATAAACTTTTATAATACCCATCTGAAGAAGCATATGCATGTATTCCAGCTTCAACTGCTCTGAAATCATTTCCAGTTGAAATTAAAACTGCATCTACTCCATTCATTATTCCTTTATTATGAGTAACTGCTCTATTTATATCAATTTGAGCTATATCAAAAGCACTTTTAAATTTTGATGAAAACTCGCTAGAAGATAGACCATCAATAGTTCCTAATTCTTCTACACTACACTCTACCGATGCTTCAACTATGCAATCAGGAGTATAATTTGATAAAATTGACATTATTATTTCAATTTCTTTTTCTGAGTCTTGTAAAAGTTTAGACTTTAAAATTAGCTCTTTGAAAGCTTTTGAGATTTTCTCTAAACATGAGTTAATAAAATTAGCGCCCATAGAATCAACTGTAATGAAATCTACTGATAATTGGAAATAATAATTTAAATCAAGTGATTTATCAATCAATATAATTCTATTAATTCCACCACCCCTAGCTCTCATTTTTTTTGTTATCTCATCTGTTGACTTGATTAAATCTAATTCATTATCACTTATCAACTTCTCAAGAGATTCTTTTCTTCCTTTGAATAAAAAATGTATTTGACCATTTTTTAGATTGTTGATTATATTAGATTTAAATCCTCCTCTTTCAAACCAAAATTTTGATGAGTTAGATAAAGCAGCGACAACAGAACTTTCTTCTGTAACGAGAGGAATACAATAATTTTTATTATTTATAAGAAAATTAGGAGATACAGAGTATGGTAAATAAAAATTTGAAATACTATTTTCTGAAAATGAATTGTGTAAAGATTGAATCTCATTGTCATTATTCAAATATGAATTTAAAATTTTTTTAAATTCACTGGATTCA
>ENA-OREB01000565-OREB01000565.1-marine-metagenome-genome-assembly--contig:-NODE-565-length-18472-cov-11.143680_pt1 | contig 18472 bp, 17 predicted proteins | sample MGYA00248625_ERZ508552 | MGnify/ENA primary metagenome ERZ508552 (study PRJEB26219, sample SAMN06267888) | marine metagenome | isolation source: Monterey Bay, California, USA | place: USA:Monterey Bay...
CAATGATATCAATCGTTGGTATGCCTGTAATTGTATTTACATAGTAATGATCATCAAGAATTTCATTAGCATCTTCAAAAATAAAATAATTACCATAACCTAATTTATTTGCTTTTCTCCAGACTTTTTGTAAAACATTATACCCATAAGAAGCTGAAATTTTTTCGTGTCTAAAAGTAGCGTCTTTACCTCCAACCATATCTAACAAAATACCATATCTAGCATAATAATTGGGTTTATGTAAATTAGCACTCCAGTATTGAGAACCTAAGCACCAAGAATCTTGCATAAATGGGAATTTTGAATTTTCCGGCTGCCCATAATCTTCTGCATCAAAAAGGATAATATCAATTCCAATTTTTGGGTTCTTGATGCTAAAATGACGAGCTAATTCCATTAAAACTCCAACTCCACTTCCTCCATCATTTGCTCCAAGTATTGGGCGATTTTGGTTTTTAGTATCATGGTCAGCAATGTGGCGAGAATCCCAATGTGCAAAAAGGGCTATTCTATTGTTTTTCTCTGGAGAGAAACTTGCAATAATATTTTTTAGAGTATGATTTTTGCCATCATAAGTTCTGATCGGGGCTTCTTGTACGATTACATTTTGTGTGTAATTTTTGAATTTTTTTTCTAACCAAATAGCACAATTTTTCCACGCCTTTGATGAGATAACTCTAGGTCCAAAATTCACTTGTTTTTGAATGTAACTATATGCAGAGTCTGCATTAAAAGTAGGAACTTCAATTTTTACTTTCAGTTTTGAAACAGTTTCAGTTTTTTGCTTTGGTTCGTTGGTACAAGCAAAAATAAATAAAGTAGATATGATTAGCACAACTCTCATTTTGTTTATACCTTTTTAAATTTTTTCTGGAAAATCCCTAAAATATTTTCAATCACTTTTTGTATTCATTTTGATTCGTAATTAACAAATTAGCACATCTTCAGCTCATCCTATTTGATTTAACTTTTAACTTCCCAACTACTTCCCTCTCTACTGTCTTTTATCTGAATTCCTACTTTATTTAATTCATCTCTAATCAAATCAGAAGTATTAAAATCTTTGTTTTTTTTAGCATTTCCTCTGAGTTGAAGAACAAGCTCCATGACCTCATTTGTAAGATCGTTTCCACTACTTTCTTTAGCAGAAATAAGCCCTAAAATATCAGTAACAAAAATATTGAAAATTGATTTTAACTTTTCTACATCAGAAGATTTTAAACTTTCTTTTCCGTCTTTTACTGAGTTAATAATCCTAACTCCATCAAATAAATGTGCAATGACAATAGGCGTGTTAAAATCATCATTTATTGCGTCGAAGCATTTTTTTTCTAGTCCACTTACATCATAAGTTGAGCTATCTGAATAAGTAAGTGATTGCAAGGTTTCCATCGCATTCATAAGTTTTTTAAGTCCTTTTTCAGCGGCTTGTAAAGCCCCATTACTAAAATCTATTGTACTTCTGTAGTGTGCTTGTAAGATGAAAAAACGAATAGTCATTGGAGAATATGCTCTATCTAATTTATCGTGATTTCCATCAAAAAATTCTTCTAAATTAATGAAGTTCCCAAGAGATTTACCCATTTTTTTACCATCTACAGTAATCATATTATTGTGCATCCAATAGTTCACAGGGTTACAATTGTTACATGCATTACTTTGGGCTATTTCTGCTTCATGATGTGGAAATACTAAGTCCATTCCACCGCCATGAATATCAAAAGTTTTGCCTAGATATTTTTCGCTCATTGCAGAACACTCCATATGCCATCCAGGAAACCCTTCCCCCCAAGGGGAACTCCATCTCATAATATGTTCTGAGGTTGCTTTCTTCCAAATAGCAAAGTCAACTGCACTTTTCTTTTCTGATTGACCGTCTAATACTCTTGTCCCTTCTAATGTGTCCTCTATATTTCTTCCAGATAAAGCACCATAAGGATATTTTTTATTGTACTTATTTACATCTAAATATATTGAACCATTTACTTCATAAGCAAATCCATTTTTAAGAATTTGTTTTACCATTTCAATTTGTTCAATAATATGGCCTGTTGCTCTTGGTTCTATTGATGGGGGTAAACAGTTTAGAGCATTCATAGCTTTATGGTAACTTATAGTGTAAAATTGAACAACCTCCATAGGCTCAAGCTCTTCTAGTCTTGCTTTTTTTGCAATTTTATCCTCTCCTTCCTCTGCATCATTTTCAAGGTGGCCTGCATCTGTTATATTCCTAACATATCTTACTTTGTAATTTGAGTGTTTTAAATACCTAAATACTACATCGAAAGTTATTGCAGGTCTTGCATGACCTAAATGAGGATCACCATAAACTGTAGGGCCACAAACATATAGCCCTACATGATTTTTAATAATCGACTTAAATTCTTCTTTCTTTCGAGAAAGGGTATTATAGATTTTAATTTTTCTACTCATAGTTAAGTAATGTTACAGTTTCTTTTGAAGATTTGCAATCATATCTTTTGTAATATTTTCTAAATCATATTTTTTTCTCCAGCCCCAGTCTTGTTGAGCATTCAAATCATTTATTGATGAAGGCCAAGAATCTGCAATGTCTTGTCGATAGTCAATGTTGTAACTAATTTCAAAATTAGTAATATGTTTGGATATTTCAGCTGCAATTTCTTTAGGCGAAAAACTTACTCCTGCTAAATTATATGAAGATCTTATTTTTATTTGATTTGCTGGAGCTTGCATTATTTGTATCGTTGCTCTTATTGCATCAGACATATACATCATAGGTAGCTGAGTGTTTTCTGCAATAAAGCTAGTATATTTTCCATATTTAATAGCATTATAGAATATATCTACTGCATAATCTGTTGTTCCCCCACCTGGGGCTGCTTTCCATCCAAGTAAACCAGGATATCGCAAACTTCTTACATCAACTCCAAATTTATTAAAATAGTATTCATTCCATCTTTCTCCTGCTAACTTTGAAATTCCATAAACCGTATTTGGCTCCATAATGGCATGTTGAGGAGCATTATTAGGAGTTGTTGGGCCAAAAACAGCAATTGAAGATGGCCAAAATATCTTTTTTATTAAACCATCTTTTGCTAAATCTAAAACATGTGAATGAGATCGAGTATTTAGTTGCCATCCCAACTCAATATTTTTTTCTGCAGTTGCAGATAGTAATGCAGCCAGTAGGTATACTTGCGAAATATTGTATCTCTTAACTATATCTCTAAGTAACCTTTCATCCATTACATCTAGATATTCAAAAGGACCAGAATTCATAACCTCTTCTGACGAGGTTTTTATATCGGAGGCTATTACATTTTCATTCCCGTGTATCTTTCTAAGTTCAATAACCAGTTCAGTACCTATTTGCCCTGAGGAGCCAATAATTAGAATTTTTTCATCCATTTTAAAGATTTGTACAAAGATAACATATTACGTTATTTGAATCAAAATATTTTTTGTGGATTAAATTTTGAGATTTTGTATCTTTGCATCGCTTGATAAAAAGAGAAATTATGGACCCAAATACTGGAAAAAAAGATATGTTCAATAAATTGAGTAAAGAACTCGCACTTAGAAAACTAGGTGAAGAACAATTTAATAGGAAGACCATATCTTTTTATCGCTATGTGATTTTAGATAATCCCAATGAATTAAGAGATTCTTTATATAAAGATTGGAAAAACTTATCCGTCTTTGGCAGAATATATTTAGCTAATGAGGGGATAAATGCACAATTAAGTGTTCCAGAGCATAATTGGGATAAATTCGTATCTAATGTACATTCAAATAAATATTTCAAGAAAATGCCATTTAAAATTGCTGTTGAAGAAAACGGCCTCTCTTTTTACAAATTAACTATTAAAGTAAGAAATCAAATTGTTGCTGATGGTTTACCAATTAACGAATATGACGTTACAAATGTAGGAGCACATTTAAATGCTAAAGAATGGAATAAAGCAATGGATAATGGAGCAGTGGTTGTTGATATGAGAAATCATTATGAAAGTGAAATTGGAAAATTTGAAGGAGCTATTTGCCCTGATGTTGAAACTTTTAAAGAAGAATTACCAGTTGTTAAAGACTTATTGAAAGGCAAGGAAGATAAGCAGATACTTTTATATTGTACAGGTGGTATTAGGTGTGAAAAAACTTCTGCTTATTTAAAGCATCATGGTTTTAATAATCTTTCTCAGCTACATGGTGGAATTATAGACTATACTAGACAGATATCTGAAGATAATCACTTAAAAAATAAATTTATTGGTAAAAATTTCGTTTTTGATGAAAGAAGAGGAGAGCGTATCTCTAATGATATTATTAGTAAATGCCATCAATGTGGTAGTGCTTGTGATGATCATGTTAATTGTAATAATGTAAATTGTAATTTATTGTTTTTGCAGTGTAAAAGTTGTAGAGATAAATATCAAAAATGCTGTTCTTTGGATTGTATAAAAGTTGTAAATTTACCCATAGAAGAGCAACAAAATTTAAGAAAAAAAGAAAAAAATAAAAAGATGTATTATAGTCACAAAAGAGTGAGCCTAAATTTAAATAAAAAATGATTAGAATAACTAAAGAATTTAAATTTGAAATGGCTCATGCTTTGTTTGGTTATGATGGATTATGTAAAAATATTCATGGTCATTCATACAGACTATGGGTAACCATAAAAGGAAATATATTAAAAGAGGTTAATCATACCAAAGATGGGATGGTCTTAGATTTTTCAATTTTAAAAAATATTGTTAAACCAGAACTTATTAATAAGTACGATCATTCTCTAGTCTTAAATGCCAATTCTCCTCATGCAGATATTAATTTGTCTGCTTTTGAGAAAGTCTACTTTTTACCATATCAACCAACTTCTGAAAATTTAGTGAGCGATTTTGCTCGTGTGATTAAAGACAAATTACCTGATGGAATAAGCTTGCAAAAAGTTATTCTTTCTGAGACAGCGACATCTTTTGCTGAGTGGAATTGTATTGACAACTAATATGTCAATTACGTATATAATAATATAGAATGAGTATAAATATAGCCCCTCTTTAAAAATATGATAAAAATCATAGCTTTGCTCGAATTGATTTTTTACTTTTGCATCCGATAAAATTTTAAATAATGACAAATACATTAATCATATTAGTTGCAGTTTTAATAATAGCTGCTTTAGTTCAAATAACTAGAGTAAGCGAGTTGTTATCTGAGATTAAGAAACAGGACCCCAATAAAGTTACGGATAGTAATAATAAAACTCAAGGAATATTGTTTCTAGTTGTTGGAAGTGCATTCTTAATTTTTGTTGTTTGGCAAATGATAACATGGAACCATTTATTACTTCCTCCGGCTAGCTCTCTTCATGGCCAAGAAATAGACTCACTAATGAAAGTATCTATGGGTTTAATATTGATTGTATTTTTTGCTTTAACTCCTTTGTTGTTTTATTTCGTTTATAAGTACAGAGGAAATAAAAATAACAAAGCATACTTTTTTGCTCATAATAATAAGCTTGAAGTTATATGGACTGTTATACCAACAATTATTTTAACATGTTTGATTGTATATGGCCTAAGAACATGGGAGCGATCTATGAATCCTGATTTATCTCAAGCTAAAATTATTGAAGTTTATGCAGAACAATTTAAATGGACAGCAAGAGAATCAGGAACTGATAACAAGCTTGGGAAAGCTAATTTCAAATTAGTAACTGATCGAAATGCACTAGGTGTAGATATGAACGATGTTAACTCTATAGATGACAAAGTAGTTAGAGAAGTTCATCTTGTTGTTAACAAACCTGTTTTATTAAAGTTCAGAGCAAAAGATGTTATTCATTCTGCATTTTTACCTCATTTTAGAGTTCAGATGAATTGTGTGCCAGGACTCTCTACACAATTTGCCTTTACTCCTACACAAACAACAGCTGAGATGAAAGAACAGGAAGGAGATGATTTCGAATTTGTTTTGTTATGTAATAAGATTTGTGGCGCCGCACACTACAATATGCAAATGAGTTTTATAGTTGAAACTCAGCAAGAATATGATGCTTGGATTGCATCTCAAAAAAAATTATCAGAAAAATTATTAACTCAAAAATAATAAGATGTCAGAACATCATCATAAAGAAACTTTTATCACCAAGTATATTTTCTCCCAGGATCATAAAATGATTGCAAAACAGTTCCTTATCACAGGAATGTTTATGGCCATTGTTGGTATGTTAATGTCTGCAATTTTTCGAGTTCAACTAGCTAACCCTGGTGAGAGTTCATTTTTATATAATTTGCTTCCTGGAGACTGGATTAATGAAGCAGGAGCTCTAAATCCAGATAAGTATCTTGCCTTAGTTACTATGCATGGTACAATTTTGGTTTTCTGGGTTTTAACAGCTGGACTTTCAGGAACATTTGCTAATTTTCTTATTCCACTTCAAATTGGTGCAAGAGATATGGCTTCAGGTTTTATAAATATGTTATCTTATTGGTTCTTTTTCATTGCTACTGTCATATTAATTTCTTCAATTTATGTTCAGGGAGGGCCTGCTTCAGGTGGGTGGACTATTTACCCACCTCTAAGCGCACTTCCACAAGCTATTCCAGGATCTGGAACAGGAATGACTCTTTGGCTAATTAGTATAACATTATTTGTTGTTGGGTCACTTTTAGGAGGATTGAATTATATAGTTACTATTCTCAATTTAAGAACTATTGGTATGTCAATGAAACGATTACCATTAACAGTATGGGCACTTCTTATTACTGCGATTTTAGGAGTACTTTCTTTTCCAGTTTTGCTTTCTTGTGGTTTATTATTAATATTTGATCGGTCGTTTGGGACAAGTTTTTATTTATCCGATATAATTATTAACGGTGAAATGTTACATAATGTTGGAGGTAGTCCAATTCTTTTTGAACATCTATTCTGGTTTCTGGGACATCCAGAGGTGTATATTATTTTATTGCCAGCGTTAGGAATAGTTTCTGAAGTAATTGCTGTTAATTCCCGAAAACCAATTTTTGGTTATAAGGCAATGGTTGGAGCGTTACTTTTAATCGCTTTTTTGTCATTTATAGTTTGGGGACACCACATGTTTATGACCGGAATGAATCCATTTCTTGGATCTGTTTTCACATTTACAACATTATTAATTGCCATACCTTCAGCAGTTAAAGTTTTTAATTACTTAGCGACGCTTTGGAGAGCTAATATTCGATTTACACCTGCAATGCTTTTTGCTATTGGAACTGTCTCTGCATTTATTACAGGCGGATTAACAGGCTTAATCCTTGGAGATTCAGCGTTAGATATTAATGTTCATGATACTTACTTTGTTGTTGGTCACTTTCATATTGTTATGGGTCTATCTGCTATTTATGGAATGTTTGCGGGTGTCTATCATTGGTTCCCTAAAATGTATGGGCGTATGATGAATAAGAATTTAGGGTACCTTCATTTTTGGGCAACATTCATATGTGCATACGGAGTTTTCTTTCCTATGCATTTTCTTGGATTAGCTGGTTTGCCAAGAAGATATTATACAAATAGTGCTTTTCCTATGTTTGATGGTTTAAGTGATATAAATAGTATAATCACTTTCTTTGCATTAACTGGAGCTATAGTGCAAGGTATTTTTATCTTTAATTTCATTTATAGTATATTTAAAGGTCCTAAAGCAAGTACAAACCCATGGAAATCAACTACTCTCGAGTGGACAACACCTGTTGAGAGAATACATGGTAACTGGCCTGGAGATCTTCCTGTTGTTACAAGATGGGCATATGATTATTCTAAACCAGGAGCTTCAGAAGATTTTATTCCGCAAAACGTTCCACTAAAAGAAGGGGAAGAGGAGCATTAAGATTATGAATACAGTTAAAAATAAAGCATTAAAGCAACTATTGTGGGTAGGAATGGGTTCGATTGCTATGTTTTTTGCTGGATTAACATCAGCATATATTGTACGTAAAGCTGAAGGTAATTGGGTTGATTTTATTTTACCTGAATGGTTTGTTTACAGCACTATTGTCATAGTTATAAGTAGTTTAATTCTAATTTTTGCAACACAAAGAATAAAGAAAAACAAAGAAATTTTCACTTTGATAGTTATTGTGTTTTTGCTGGGAGGACTATTTACTTACTTGCAAATTAATGGCTGGAAAGAGTTAACATCTATGGGAGTATATTTAACAGGAGAAGGTAGCAATGTTGCAGGCTCTTTTTTGTACGTTTTAACTTTATCACATTTAGTTCATTTAGCTGGTGGTTTAATTGCTTTGTTAGTAACAGCAATTAATGTAAAAAAGAAAAAATATAATTCTGAAAGTTATTTAGGGTTAGAGATTACAACTATCTATTGGCATTTCCTTAGTGCCTTGTGGTTATATCTGTTCTTTTTTTTAAAATATCTATGATAAAAAATAATTAATAATTAACTAAAACTATTCTTTACTTTTGTAAAGATTTTAAAACTTAATATTATGTCTGAGACAGCAACTTACGGAAAAGCATGGGAGGGAGGTGATAAACCTTACGAAGCGAGCTATGGTAAATTAATGATGTGGTTCTTTTTAATCACAGACACTTTAACTTTTTCTGCATTTTTAGCAGCTTATGGTTTTAGTCGTTTTAAGTTTCAAGATGTTTGGCCTGTAGCTGAAGAAGTATTCACTCATTTTCCTTTCTTACATGGTGAACACCCTCTTCTATTTGTGGCATTAATGACCTTTATTCTTATTATGAGTTCTGTTACAATGGTTTTAGCTGTAAATTTTGGTCACAAGATGCAGAAAGATAAAGTAATACTATGGCTTTCATTAACTATTATTGGTGGAATATTGTTTTTAGCTTCTCAGGCTTGGGAGTGGTCTCATTTTATACATGGACTTGATGGTGTTCCAGCAACATTAATTAGTAACCCATATGGTCATCCACTATTTGCTGATTATTTTTTCTTTATAACTGGATTTCATGGATTCCATGTTTTTAGTGGTGTTGTATTATTAATCATTATCTTAATAAATACTATTAAAGATACATATGAAAAAAGAGGGCACTATGAGATGGTTGAGAAAGTTGGACTTTATTGGCATTTTGTTGATTTAGTCTGGGTTTTTGTATTTACGTTCTTTTACTTAGTTTAATTTTAAATATATTATAATATGTCAGACAATCAACATAATGGGAACTGGTGGATTTGGAAGGTATTCTGGATTCTTTTAGGATTAACAACTTTTGAGGTGTTGCTTGGAATGTTTAAACCAGAATTTTTAGTTAATACGATATTTTTGGGTACTAAATTGTTAAATCATATATTTATTATTCTTACTCTTATAAAAGCTGGTTATATAGTTCTTACATTTATGCATCTTGGTTTTGAGAAGAAAAGTTTAAAATGGACAATACTTTTACCTGCTTTTGTACTTGTACCTTATTTACTTTTTATTATTTTGAGTGAGGGGGTGCATGTTTATAGTATTCTCTAATAAAAGATTTAAATGAAAAGTGTTTCTAAGTACATAATACTAATTATTATTTTAGTTGTGCCAGCATTAGTATATAATTATATGACTAAAGGATATAATAATTTTATTAAACTCGATGTAATTGGTGAAGATGGTCACGTAATACCTAAATTTTCATTTGTCAATCAAAATAACGAAGTTATAACAGATAATGATTTAAATGGAAACATATACGTAGCAAATTTTTTCTTTACTTCTTGCCCTACGATTTGTCCAGTAATGACAAAAAATATGGCATATGTCCAAAGTAAATTAGATGTTTATCCAAATATCAGATTTTTGTCTCATACTGTTGATCCTTTAAATGATACTCCTAATAAAATGGCTAAATATATTTCTGATTTACAATCAAAAAATATTAGTATTGATTTAGATAATTGGGACTTTGTTACTGGTGATAAAAATGAAATTTATGAAATAGCAAGATCTTATTTTGTAAATGCAAGTAAAGATCCTTTAGCTGCAGGAGGTTTTTTACATTCAGAGTATTTTGTTCTAGTAGATAAAGAGGGGAGAGTGCGTTCTGGTATAGATAAAAATAATAATGTTGTAGGAGTTTATGATGGAACAAATGAAGCTCAAATGAAAGATCTTGTAAATGATGTAAAAGTTTTAATGGCTGAATACAAAAGACCAAAAAAATAATGATTCATAAATTTATTTTTATTTTTATTTTATCAATCTTTGTGAATATTAAATCTAATGCACAATGTGCAATGTGCAAAGCTGTTGTTGAAGCTAACTTAAAAGAAGGAGGAAGTGCAGGAGCAGGTCTTAATGAGGGAATTCTTTATCTAATGGCTATGCCATATATAGCTGTTTTTTTATTTGGAATTTTTTATTTCTTACAGAAAAGAAATAAAAAAGAAACAGTATAATTTATATGCTAAAACACTTTGCTGAATTATTAAAGTTTAAGCTTTCAGTTACTGTAGTATTTTCTGCTACGGTAGGTTACCTTTTAGGTTTTGATAATTTTGATGTATACCAATTTTTGTGTTTAATTTTTGGAGGTTTTCTTGTTACTGGATCAGCAAATGCTTTTAATCAGATTATTGAAGTAGAGAAAGATAAATTGATGCAACGAACATTAGTAAGACCACTTCCAAAAGGAAATCTATCTGTTTTACAAGCAACAATTTTTGCACTTTTTACTTTTTTATTAGGTCTTTTAATATTAAATGAAATTAATCCACAAGGAACATTTTATGGTATTATGTCTAAATCTTCATTTTTCGGATTAATTTCAATTTTTCTTTATGTATTGTCATACACACCACTTAAGAGGGTTTCAACAATATCTATTTTTGTTGGTGCTATTCCTGGCGCTATTCCTTTTTTACTTGGATATGTAGCTGCAACTGATGATTTTGGATTGGCAGCCGGTATCTTGTTCGCTATTCAATTTTTTTGGCAATTTCCTCATTTCATTGCAATTGCTTGGGTTCAGCATAATGATTATAAAAAGGCTGGTTTTAAGATGCTTTTTGGTGGTGAAAAATCTAAATATCCTGCATTTATTGCTGTACTAACATCAATAATAATGACATTGGTTTCGGTACTCCCATACTATTATGTCAACGAATTAAATTTATCATTTTTTGCATTTCTTTTAATACTTATTCTGGGAATTTGGTTTACTCTAAAGTCTATTAAACTCTACAAACGGTTAGATGATATCACTGCAAGAAATTTAATGGTATCTTCATTTATATATTTGCCAATTATGCAAATTATATATGTGATGGATAGATTCTTATCTTAAGGATTCTTAAAAATATATAGACAAAAAACTAAAGACATTAGCAGAAAAAATGCTAGAATTTGATGTGTCAATGCTAATACAATTGGAACCCCCATTAAAAGTGTAGATATTCCTAAAACGGTTTGAGTTAAGATTATTAAAGATAAACTTCCTAAACCTATTATATGAATTTTACTATTAACTAATTTAGTGCTTGTTTTCCAAATGTATAATAAAAATCCAAGAATCACTATTGCTAATGTTCTATGTATAAATTGTGCTCCAGCACCAGGGTCAAGAAACACAGCTTCAGGCATCCATTCTTCACCCATTTTAGGCCAGGTGTTATAGATTTTTCCTGCTTTTAACCCAGCTATAAAGGCACCATAAATAATTTGTGCAAGTACTAAAATTAATAAAAATAAAAGCTGATTAAAGATGCGCCTAAATCCTTTAATTGTTGATGGAATAACTAAAGATAAAGCTATCCATAAGGTATACGAACAAGTTAAGAAAGCTGTAGTTAAGTGTATTGCCAATCTATAATGGCTAACATCCGGACGATCTACTAATCCACTCTTTACCATCCACCATCCAATAAGCCCTTGAGATACTCCCATTAGCAATAAAACCGAAGATTGTATAATTAATCTTTTAGAAAGTTGTTTAGTAATCAGGAAGTATATAAAAGGAATTAAAAAAACAATTCCTAATAACCTTCCCATCATTCTGTGTAGATATTCCCAAAAGTAAATATTTTTAAAATCATTTAATATATAATGAGAATTTACTTTTCCTTCAGGAGTTGTCTTATATATATCAAAAGCTTCTGTCCACTCCTCAATACTAATTGGAGGAGCACTACCGATTAGTTTCCAGCTAGACATCGAAAGTCCCGAATCTGTTAATCTGGTAATTCCTCCAATCACAACCATTAGAAAAATTAGTAAACATCCTGAAAAAAGCCAGATAATTACTGTTTTTTTGTTTTGCATTTTAGTAATATGGAGAGATTAATATGTAAACAAGAACTCCAGTTGCAGAAACATATAACCAAATAGGAAAAGTTATTCGAGCTATCTTTTTATGATCTTCAAATTTCTCTTTTAAAGCTCTTGACCATGTAACTAAAACTAAAGGAATAATTATTGCTGATAATAAAATATGAGATATTAAAATGAAATAGTAGAAATATTTAAACGTTGAAACTTTAATATTTTCTGCTTCAGATAACAATCCATTCCCGTCAATATCACCAAACTTTACTGTGTCATGAGTTGCATGATGTATAACATATGAAATTAAAAAAATTGTTGATAGTATAAAAGACGTATATATAAGTTTTTGGTGTAATTTTTTATTCCCACTTTTGATTGCTTTTACAGCAAATATTAATGTGAAAAAAACCGTTCCATTTATTGTTGCATTTAAAAGAGGTAAAAAATTAATTTCAAAAAATGAAATTTTAGGTGTTACGTAAAGTAAAGCAACTAATAAAGGGACAACTAAAGATAAAATAATAATAAGTGGTTTGTGTTTCATGAAATAGTTTATTGTGTAAGTTCAATATTTAGATCTTTTAATTGATCTTTTGCAATAGATGATGGAGAGTCAATCATAATATCTCTTCCAGAATTATTTTTTGGGAAAGCTATAAAATCACGTATATTTTCTTGTCCTCCCATTATGGCACATAGTCTGTCAAATCCAAATGCAACACCACCATGTGGAGGGGCTCCATATTCAAATGCTTCCATCAGAAAACCAAACTGCTCTTTAGCTTCTTTATCCGAAAAACCTAAATGCTTGAACATTAGTTTTTGCAGTTTTTTATTGTGAATCCTTATACTTCCTCCACCAATTTCATTTCCATTTAGGACTAGATCATATGCATTTGCTCTAACTGCGGACGGATTACTCTCTAGCTTCTCTATGTCGCATGTTTTTGGAGATGTAAATGGATGATGCATTGCATGAAATCGTTTAGTATCTTCATCCCACTCTAATAGTGGAAAGTCTAAAACCCAAAGAGGTGCAAATTCAATTGAACTTCTTAAGTCTAACTGATCAGCCAAATGCAACCTTAATGTTGAAAGAGATTTTCTTGTCTTATTAGTATTTCCAGCCATTATTAATAATAAATCTCCTTTTTTACAATTAGCTTTCTCTGCCCAAGAATTTCTTTTATTTTCATCAAAGAATTTATCAATTGATGATTTTGATGTTCCATCTGCATTATACTTACAATAGATTAATCCATTTGCTCCTACTTGTGGAGTTTTAACAAAGTCTACTAGCTTATCTATCTGTTTTCTTGTGAAGTTTGCACCTCCTTTTACATTTATAGCAACAACTAGTTCAGCATTATCAAATACACTAAAATTATTTCCTTGGCAGAGATTAGTAATTTCAGTAAACTTCATGTCAAAACGGATATCAGGCTTATCTGAGCCATATAGTCTCATTGCTTCATCGTATGTTACTCTAGGAAAATTACCTAACTCAATATCCTTAACCTCTTTTAGTACATGCCTTGTTAAGCCTTCAAACATATTTAAGATGTCTTCTTGGTTTACAAATGACATTTCACAGTCGATTTGAGTAAATTCAGGCTGTCTATCAGCTCTTAAATCTTCGTCTCTAAAGCATTTTACAATTTGAAAATATTTGTCCATACCAGCAACCATTAATAATTGTTTAAATGTTTGTGGTGATTGGGGTAATGCATAAAACTTCCCTGAATTCATTCTGCTAGGCACAATAAAATCACGTGCACCTTCTGGTGTTGATTTAATTAGATATGGTGTTTCTACTTCTATAAAGTCATTTTTGACTAAGTAATTTCTTGTTGCAGTCGAGACTTTAGCTCTTAATAATAAATTTTCTTTAATTGGGTTACGTCTGATATCTAGATATCGATACTTCATTCTAATTTCGTCTCCTCCATCTGTTTCATCTTCAATAGTGAATGGTGGAATCTTAGATTCATTTAAAATAGTAAGGGATTGAACTTCAATCTCTATGTCTCCTGTCTGAATATTTTTATTTTTTGATGATCTTTCAACAACATTTCCTTCAACACAAACAACATACTCTCTTCCAAGTTTTCTTGCTAAAGTGCATAATGAAGCTTCTTTTTCCATGTTAAATGCTAATTGAGTGATACCGTATCTATCACGAAGATCAATAAATGTCATTCCACCAAGGTCTCTAGTTTTCTGAATCCATCCACTCAGAATAACTTTCTCTTTTACGTTAGAAGCATTTAGTTGCCCACAATTATGAGTTCTTATCATGTCAAGTTATTTTCTGCAAATTTAATACAATACTTTTGTAATTTAGCATAATGGAAATAAATCATTGCGATGATAATTTTTTTATGAATGAAGCATTCAAAGAGGCTCAAAAGGCATTTTATAAAGATGAAGTTCCAGTTGGTTGTGTAATTGTTTGCGATGGTAAAATAATAGCAAGAGCTCATAATTATTGTGAAATGCTTTGTGATTCAACTGCACATGCAGAAATGCAGGCGATTACTTCTGCTTCAGATTATTTAGGAAGTAAGTATTTAAACGAGTGTACTTTATACGTAACTTTAGAGCCTTGTATTATGTGTGCTGGAGCATTATTTTGGTCTCAGTTAGGTAAACTTGTATATGCTAGTAAAGACAATAAAAGAGGCTTTAACATTCATTCGAAGAAAATATTACATCCAAAAACAGAAATATTAGATGGTATTATGTCTGAAAAGTGTGCCAAATTATTAAAAGATTTTTTTAAGCAAAAAAGATAAATTAACGTATTTTTGTAAATCTAAAAATTTAAATTATGAATTACCCTGAAGAAATGTGCGCACCCATGCGCTCCGAATTAGTTTCGGCTGGATTTATAGAGCTCAAAACACCTGAATCAGTTTCTGATTTATTAAATAAAAAAACTGGAACTGCTCTAGTGATGGTTAACTCTGTGTGCGGTTGTGCAGCTGGAAATGCTAGACCTGCAGTTATTATGGCTACAAATTTTGAAAAACATGTTGATACATTTGCAACTGTTTTTGCTGGACAAGATATTGGTGCAACTGCAAAAGCAAGAGAATTTATGTTGCCTTTTCCCCCTTCATCACCTTCAATTGCTGTTTTTAAAGAGGGAAAATTAGTACATTTTATTGAGCGTCACCACATAGAAGGGCGAGCTGCCGAAATGATTGCGGATAATTTAAAAGATTGTTTTGATAAGATTTGTTAAAGGTCTTCGCTTAAATCTTTTTCTAGATTAGGACAGCGTAATTTTTAATATTTTGTATTTCATTTTACAGTCTTTTTCTTTCTGTAAACTGTAATCAAAAAATTTGTATCTTGCGCAATTAATAAAAGTCTATAAACTTTAGAAATAATATGAAGAAGATTTTACTTGTAACAGCTATATTTTTATTTACATTTTCAGCAAATGTTTTTTCACAACCACCATCAAATCTTACAGCATCTAATATTACGCTAACTTCGGTAGATTTAGGTTGGGTTGATAATGGATGTTCTAACTTTGTAACTTTACAATATAGAGAATTAGGTTCTAATACATGGCTTCTTGAAAGTACAACTGCTACTTCTCCTTACGCATTAATTTCATTAACTGGAGGAACAGATTATCAGTGGAGAGTCAAATGTACTGGTCAAGGTTGGTCAGGAATTACAATAGCACAATTTGCAACATTGCTATCTGGTTGTACTGATGTTGCGGCTTGTAATTATGATCCTTTAGCATCAATAGACGATGGTTCTTGCATCTTGCCTGATGGCTGTACTGATGCTACAGCTTGTAATTATGATCCACTTGCACTATGTGATGATGGGTCATGCCTTTTAAACTATGGTTGTACTGATGTAACTGCAATCAATTTTGACAACTCAGCAACATGTGATGATGGAAGCTGTTCCTTCTCATTACCTCCTTCAAATTTATTAGCATCAAATATCACAAATACAACTGTTGACTTAATTTGGACAGATAATGGTTGTCCTAATTTAGTAACTTTGCAGTACAGAGAGCTAGGTTCAAGTTCATGGACTCTTGCAAGTACAATGGCTATATCACCATTTTCGTTATCATTGCTAAATGTTTCAACATCTTATGAGTGGAGAGCGAAATGTACAGGAGATGGTTGGGCTGGAAGTTCTGTGGAACAGTTTACTACACTTTTTTCTGGTTGTACTGATTCTTTAGCTTGTAATTATGATGCGCTAGCAACATCTGATGATGGTTCTTGTGATTTCCCTGATGGCTGCACAGATATAATGGCATGTAACTATGATTCTCTAGCAACATGTGATGATGGTTCTTGTCTAGACATTTTAGGTTGTATTGATATTTCTGCATTTAATTACAGCTCGTTTGCAAACTGTGATGATGGTAGTTGTATTTATCCAACTTTTGGATGTACAAATATTAATGCATGTAATTATGATTCTACCGCCAATATAAATGACGGATCTTGTAGTTTTCCTAATGGATGTACTGATTCTTTAGCCATTAATTATGATATTTTAGCAACATGTGATGATGGTTCTTGTGTATTTCCTATCTTAGGCTGTACTGATATTTCAGCTTGTAATTTTAATCCATCAGCAAATTCTGATGATGGTTCTTGTGTCTTACCTGACGGATGTACATTTCCTTTAGCTGATAATTATGATTCTGCAGCTTTGTGTAATGATGGAAGTTGCACTTTTAGTACTCTAGCTATTTCAAATGCTATAATTTCACAGCCAATTAGATGCTATGGAGATTTTTTAACAGATTCCATGCAAGTTGATATTAGTCAAACTACTCCAGCAACGACATATAAATGTTTGGTAGGTTCTTATGCTGGAAATATTGCAACTCCAAATCCTGGGGTTTCATTCTTCTTGTCTTATTTAAGTTCTCAACAAACTAATGCTACACAACTAAATTTTAATGGATTTAATGCTAACACTAATTACTTTGTAAGAATAGTTGATTCCGTTACTTATTACTCTACTCATGCTTTTGGAAATGGGGCAAGTACAGATGGTATTATTGATCAATTTGGTCCGATTAATTTTTCTCAGCCAGATTCTCTTGTTGTTAGTGCAGCATCAATTACAACTAATTTATGTTTTGATGATTGTTTAGCTCAAGAGCAAATCATTATTTCTGGAGGTACACAACCTTATAACTACACTTTAAATACTAATCCTAATGTTGTAATAGGAGCAAATGATACTCAGTTTACTCTTGATAGTTTATGTGAGGGAACTTACTCAATTGTTGTTAGTGATTTAAATAACTGTGTTAGCGATCCATCACCTTTGTTTTTTAATATAAATGACCCTTCACCAATAGTCCCTATTGGAAATGAATTTTTGTTTGGAGCATCTGGTTATAACATCAGTTGTTATGGAGCAAACGATGGCGCGATAATAGATTTAGACTCAACTACAGGAGGAACGCCACCATATTTATTCTCTGCAAATAATATTTCAGGACCATATTTTAGTGTTGTAGAAAATCTTAGCCCTGGTAATCAGACTATTTTTTATCAAGATATAAACGGATGTATTGATAGTTTAGCATATACTATTTTAGAGCCAGATTCATTAGATTTGACACTTGTTTCCGTAACAACCCCTGATTGCTTTGATTCCCCATCAGGTAAGATACAAATTAATGTAAATGGAGGTTCAGGTTTAGAAGTATATTCTGTAGATCCATTAGCTAATTCTTTCCCGTATACATCTTCCCCATTAACAGCACTATTTGGAGATTCAAATTATGTTGTGACGGTGCAAGATCAAAATTTTTGTCAGGATACAATTCAGGTATATATGTCTGAACCATCAGCAGTTCAAATTGATGTAACCACATCCGATTATAATGGTTTTGGAATTAGTTGTCATGGTTTGAATGATGGTGAGATTAATGCATTTGGATTTGGCGGGACTGGTCCTTGTGATTATTCAATTGATGGAGTTAATTTTATCCCTTTCCCAGGATTTTTTCCAAATCTAATAGCTGGAACATATACTGTAACTGCTAGAGATCAAAATTTATGTACAAAAGATACTGTTGTCATACTAACTGAGCCAGGAGTTTTTAGCATCAATCCTGTAGTGAGTTCAGATTATTTTGGTGCAGATATTTCTTGTTACGGTTTAAGTGATGGAGAAATTACATCTTCAGATTCTAATGGTGTTGGCCTAATACT
>ENA-OREB01000567-OREB01000567.1-marine-metagenome-genome-assembly--contig:-NODE-567-length-18400-cov-2.951918_pt1 | contig 18400 bp, 17 predicted proteins | sample MGYA00248625_ERZ508552 | MGnify/ENA primary metagenome ERZ508552 (study PRJEB26219, sample SAMN06267888) | marine metagenome | isolation source: Monterey Bay, California, USA | place: USA:Monterey Bay...
AAGTTTAAAAGATATTCTTCACCGTCAGTATGGGTGTGTACCATTTGAATCGCATGACTCTTAATGGTTATCCCCCGTTCTCTCTCGAGGTCCATATCGTCCAAAGCCTGATCTTGCATCTGACGCTCTGTGATCGTCCCCGTTTCCTGAAGAAGTCTATCTGCAAGCGTGCTTTTCCCATGATCAATATGGGCGATAATACAGAAGTTTCTAATTTTTTTCATCAATGTTTAATCGTAGCTGAAATTCCTCACAGAGCTGCAAAAATAAGCCGTTAATCCGCACGTTCCACTAATTTGTTTTATACCGTGCCTACACGTTGTATATTTACCCTTGCAAAACGTCCTTTTTTACAATGATTCGATTCCTACAATACACCTTTATTTTAAGCTCACTGCTCTTAATCTGCTCTTCAAGTCTCATTGCGCAGAACGAAGTAGATTTTTCAGAGAATATTACAGCTCAAAAAATCTTTGATTCCTACGGTGGTTTCGACCACGCAGTTCTCAAAATGAACAGAGAAGAATGGAAGATCGTAAGGGCTTGGGAAGGCTTTGACGAGAATGCTTATCTTGAGACTTTGTTCAACTTTAAGGCATCGTTTTCAGACGATCGTGAGAAAAGAAAAATAAGTCGCCAAGCGAAAGTGCTTCAAAGTGATTGCAATTGCTGGGTTGAGCCAGACGACACTTATATTACACTAGTCCCCCCTCCAGGCCTTGGTGGATTGCAACCAAATGAAGAGCAATGGGCGACTCAAGGCGGAGCTGGATGGGATGTTGATTGTTCATCAGCTCCCATTTCTTTTCCTGGATGGACCTTTGATCTCTATGGCAGCACATATTCAGAGTTTTACGTCAACTCAAAAGGAATGATTTCATTTGGGGGAGACGTAATAGACTGGACACCTACAAAGTTTCCCGAAGCAGAGTACAACCAAATTGCAGGATACTGGCAGGATACAGACAACCGATCTGTGGGTGAAATCAAGTATAAAGTCACACAAGATGCGGTTTACGTCAATTATGTGGAAGTCGGTTATTACAACAACCACAATGACCTCACAAACAGTTACCAAATCATCATAACCCCTAACGACGGTCTTATTGGTGACGGTAACAATGCGCAGGTATGCTATCTTGACATGAACTGGGCGCATGGAGATATAGGTGCAGGTGGTGGTTGTTGCGGCCCGGACCCAGGTGTTACGGGAGCGGATCAATCTACCACAGCCGCCGCTGGACCACACGTTCAATTTGGACGATTTAATCTTTTAGACGACACATACAATGGTCCTTATGGCATTGGAGACGGATTTGATGACGGGATCAACTGGCTGGATTTTAAATTCTTTAATATCAATACAGCTGTTTCCAGTACGAATCTTCCTCCAGTTCCGACGGAGAATGTGGGATGCGATACAATTACCATCTGTTTGGGCCAAACCTTTGATCTCGGGATTAATTTCCTCGGACCTGAATCAGGCCAGTCTGTGACACTTGATGTTACCCCAAACCTTACTCCTGGAAACGACATTCTTGACTTATTGATAACCAATGGAGAAACGGCCAGTTTGAATGGTATTTTTCAAGGGAACGTACCAGGCATTAGTACAATAGACATTACTGCCACAGATGACGGGACACCCGCATCGATAACGACGATAACGACGGTTATCGAAGTCCTCGACGTGACGTTGCCAGAATTGAGCATTTCAGGGAATTTGTCGATTTGTGCAGGGTCAGCGACAGAAATCACAGCATTGGGTGATTTTGACAGTTTTTCATGGAACCTAAGCAGTCAATTTACAGACGGCAACGTTGCTACCATTCCTTTTGGCGGACTTATTGTGGTAACAGGTAACCTTGACGTTGGATGTTCAGTGTCGGAGACTTTTGAAATAGATCAAACGCCTTATTATTTGCCCAGTATTGAACCTGCACCAAATGAGCTGGTTATTTGTTCCGACGACACAGCCTATGTGTCTGTCCTTGATCTGGATGAGTTATACGTGAGTTATCAGTGGGAGGCTGATTGGAATGGGCTTGGGGGCGAGGTGTATGAAGTGGGGCCTAATGGTGACGAGGCATGGCTTGCGCCGGGAATGTATCGCCTTTTAGTAGAAGATGCGGGTGGATGTTTCGGGCAACGTGTTTTCCAGGTGTACGGAGTAGACTCTACGATTCCAGATTTCACGGTTCCGACGATGTGTACAGAGTTGGATACAGTTGTGTTTGACGGCGGACTTTCAAGTGCTGAGGAGGGAAATTTGAATATAAAACTGATTACATCAAATGATTTGGGATGGCTGGGAAGCTTTGTAAATCTGTATGTAAATGGAGAAGAAGCGGGGACATTTACTGTAATTGCCTCTGATAACACCATTGCTAATTTTTCATATCCGATTACTTTTGGAGACTTTATTGAGGTGGAATATATCTCCGCGAACCCGAGTGGCGACACAAACAACCAAGTCCAAGTATATAACTGTAGCCCAAACCAAAACTTGACGGAAATAAACAACCCAGTACCAGGAATTATTTACTCTGAAAATGCACAATGTGAGACACAGCCAGCCTTTGGAGTTTGGGAAGAAACAATTGGACCTGGCACTTCTTGGTTTGAGAATGAGGACCAGTACAACACCCTTTGGGCTCCCACGGAGTATGGGATGTATGAGCTTTGTTTCTATGAGGAAAATTGTAACATTCCATATTGCTATGATGTTGAGGTCACGCTTCCTCCAACCATAACATTAAATGAAACAGAAGCTTTCTTATGTGATGGAGAAGACTTGGACTTATTTGCAGATACCACAGATGCTGGAGGAGCAGCAACCATCAACTGGCCATACCCAGGCGAAGACGATATTCTAAATAACACGTACGATTATGACGAATATACAGAAGCAACGATTGTCGTTGTCATTGAAAATGGTTGCGGGTCAGATGAGGCACAGGTCGAGGTCACAGCCCAATTTTCTCCACTGATTGACAGCATGTTCTTATGTGATGAAAACGATTCAATTACAATAGACCCCGTCGAAGGAGATGAGAATGCAAACCAGGATTATGAGTGGACTTGGAATGGTGCAGAGGTGGATGGCGATGATGAATTGGTTGTAAATGCAACAGGCTCATACTGTGTGACTGTGACAAACGAGTGTTTTCCGCAAGGCGATACGGATTGTGGTTTCGTGGATATTGTAAGCCAAATTGACAATGTTTTTCCGGCAGAAGCTGGTGGCGTCATTGCCGATTGTGACGGAGAAGGTATTGATTTAGATGGGGATACTTTTATTGAATTAAGTCTTCCAAACGATCAATATACTGCGACGTGGCCTGATGGGTCGACTGGTTTAACTTGGACCATCGATGAGGCTCTTCAAGCCACTGACGCAAATGGGAACCTCCTTTTTGATGACAATGGAGACCCGGTTTGGCAATACAATGGCAATGACATTTGTGTTGAAATAGCAGACCCTTATGGATGTGGTGTCACAGAGCATTGTGTGTTTTTATTTGTCGGACAAGCGCCGACGATTAATCCGGACATGAATGGCGTTCCTGCAGATGATCTTGATGATGTTATCACGATGTGTCCAGAGATTCCATATGAGTTTGACCTGAATGCAATTCAGCCAGGACCTCCCTACAGTGATATTTCATGGTCAACAGTATGCGATGGCGAATATATTTTCTTTGGGAATAATGAATCAGAAACCCTGACGAGCTGGCAGTTTCCAGAGGATTGTTGGGGACAGATTTTAACGCTCCAGGGGTCGCTTGCAAATCCATGTGCGCCCGGCGGACTCCAGTGGGAGCTTGAGGTTGAAGTGGATGTCTGTGACATCACGATTCCCAACGTTTTTACACCGAGGAATGCCGACACCATGAATCCAAGTTTTCAGATTCTGGACCTCGAAAATTATGACAATGTGATGGTAAAGATTTTTGACAGATGGGGAAATCTTGTCTATTCAAATGACAATTACAAAAACTCTAATGCTTGGTACGGCGATGATTCAGCGGATGGCACCTACTGGTATACGATACTTTTACCAAATGGCCTCACCCATCAGGGTACCGTGTCTATTTTTAGATAGCCCCATTACTTGAGATTTGGCAAAAGCACGTACCCGTTATCTCTGTTCCGATTGCGGGACCTCTTCTGCTCAGTGGGTAGGAAAATGTCCTGGATGCAAAGCGTGGAATTCCCTCAAGGAAGAAACAATAACAGATTCCGGAAAACGCGCGCATAGATATTCTGCGGCCTCTCCTCAGGGAGGTGTTCTTACACAAAAAGCGAGACCTCTGGCAGAGGTTACGATCGAAAATATTGTTAGGCTTCCATCAGGTGAAGCCGAATTAGATCGCGTTTTGGGTGGAGGTGTTGTGCCAGGATCTTTAATCTTGTTAGGTGGAGAGCCAGGAATAGGAAAGTCCACATTGATGCTTCAGATGGCCATGATGGTCAGCACTACAGGTGCCAAGGTTTTATACGTCAGTGGCGAAGAAAGTCCAGAACAAGTAAGGATGCGAGCTTTGCGTATAGGTACGGTTCCAAAATCCTTAATGGTGCTCCCTGAGACAAGGGTGCCGATGGTCTTAAACGCTTTGCAAGAAGATGAATTTTCACTTTTGGTCATTGATTCAGTCCAAACTTTAGACCAGCCTGAAGTAGACGGCGCACCCGGTTCGGTTTCTCAAATCAGAGAATCGGTGGCTGCCATTACATCCCATGCAAAGTCTTTTGGGCTGCCCGTATTTCTTGTAGGCCACATTACGAAAGAGGGATCTCTTGCTGGGCCTAAAGTACTTGAGCACATGGTGGATGTTGTGCTTCAATTTGAAGGCGATCGCAATCACGCATATCGCATGTTGAGAGCTGCAAAAAATAGATTTGGGACAACTTCCGAGCTCGGCATCTATGAGATGATGGGGGATGGGTTGAAAGCGGTAGAGAATCCCAGCGAAGTGCTTTTAGGGGAAGCTGGCGAAGCGTCAAGTGGCTCGGCGATCTCTGTTGCATTGGAGGGCGCACGACCTCTGTTGGTTGAGATGCAAGCGCTTGTCAGTACGGCAGTTTACGGCACCCCTCAGCGCTCAGGAACAGGGTTTGACCTCCGCCGGTTAAACATGCTACTCGCAGTACTTGAAAAGAGATGTGGTTTTAAACTTGGCGCTTTTGATGTTTTCCTGAATCTTGCAGGAGGCCTTAAAATAAGCGACCCTGCAAATGACCTTGCTGTTGTCGCAGCAATTTTGTCTTCAAGCCTGGACCTTCCTCTTGACCGTGACACTTGTTTTGCAGGAGAAGTAGGTTTGAGTGGAGAGATAAGGCCCGTGGCAAGACTAGACGAAAGGATGTCAGAAGCTGCACGATTGGGCATGAAACGGATGCTCGTAAGCGGTCATGGAAAAAGACCGCCTACGCCAAAAGGCTTAACACTTGTGCCCATCAAACGCGTTTCAGAAATTCAGCGTGTGATTTTCTAGATCCTCTAGATTCTTTAGACTCCAGCTAGAACGACAACAAATTCTCCCCGAGGTGCCTTTTCGTCAAAATGCAAAATTGCCTCCGCCACAGTTCCTCTAAATATTTCCTCGTGAAGTTTTGAGAGTTCCCTACATAGTGCAATTTTTCGTTCAGAGCTTTCGTATTTCACGAGTTCATTTAGGAGTTTTATTATTCTGTGAGGGCTTTCATATAAAACAACAGTTCGCTCTTCTTCTAAAAGCACTTGAAGTCGTTTTTGACGCCCCTTTTTGTGAGGCAAAAACCCTTCGAATACGAATCGATCACATGGAAGACCAGACACGACAAGGGCTGGAACAAAAGCAGTGGCACCGGGCAAACAACTGACGTCTATCCCGGCTTCAACGCATGCCCTAACAAGTAAGAATCCGGGGTCAGAAATGGCAGGTGTTCCCGCATCTGAACACAATGCATAGTTCAACCCTGACCTTATTTGTTCTACAATTGCATCTACAGCTCGGTGTTCATTGTGAAGGTGGAATGCGCGAAGCGGTCTGTCTATTGAATAATAATGAAGCAGTTTGCCCGTGGTACGCGTGTCCTCAGCGAGGATTAAATCCGCAGACTTGAGAACATCTAAGGCTCTTTCTGTCATATCCTTTAAATTCCCTATCGGCGTAGGAACAATGTCTAAACGTCCTAAATTCATGATTGAAATCTCCGTGTAATTCTCATTTTAAATCCGTCAATCGCCGACTCAATTTCGGATTTCGTCCCCATGGTATTTATGCTTTTATGAAAGGCATCACAGGCCGCTTCAAAATCGCGACATGCATCAACGGAGTCAAGCATATCATTGAAATTTTTGGTGTCATTTGAAAAAAGAGTCGAGGTGAAATTCGCTCTATCCAAGATTGTCAATCCCTCTCCAATTGAAGAGAGTGGGAGAGATTGTAAGCTTTCTGCAAGACTTTTTCGGCCCATCTTTTTCTTAGATTTCTGCGGCACTTCAATTGCAGTAACTTCTGCAATGGAATCGATAAGATTGGTTTGGGATTCATCCTCCTTGTTAAGGCGCACATCTTCATCCACTTTTACCATCGCTTCGAATGCCTTAAAACGCAAGATCGTGAGCCGCTCATGTAAATCTCTTGATTTAATTTGAAGCCGCTCCATGTCTTCTTTTGACATGTTGCCAGACTGCATATCTCTAACGCCCTGTTCAATTTGGGCCGCTAAATTTTCCAGAGGTATATGCTTGTCGTCACCCATTTTTACTTTCAGTCATTTGCTGGCCAAAGATACACCTCCCTTTAAAATATTTAAAAATCTTCGTCCTCTATATCATCTAAACGCTTCGATTTCTTTTCTTTTCCAGATTTACCTTTGCGTTTCTGCTCATCTTCATCCTGATTTGAGTCGGAACCTTGCATAGAATTTCGAAGTCGATCTAGTTCTGTTGAAATCGCCTTTTTTCGGTGCGACTTATGTGCCTCCCTGTCATAACTATAAATAGGTTCTTCGAGTGTGCCATCCATCGCAAGGAAGAAGATGCTTCCAAGGTTGTCATCTTCTATTTCTCCAAACTCTACCTCTCTCGAATCTCTCAAGTCTCTAAGCGCAAACCCAAGGGTATAGTCGATTTGTCCTGAAAATGTGTGCTTACCCTCAAGACTGACGTTCATTGCCGATGATTGAATATTAAAATAAGGAATCGTTGTTGAAGAAGAAACAACAATCACAGCGCTTTCAATGTGAGCGAACTCGATGTCCTTCAATCGTCCACGAAGATCTTCAGGATTTACCAGTGGGGCAATTAACCTGTGTTCTTTTAAGTAATCCGCAACGTCATCGAAGACCTCAAAGTTTCGCAGCCTCCCATGGTTAATCTCAACATCAAGATTTGAGAGGAGTCCATCGGAGATCCAATTCCCATTTAAATCCCACTCCAAATTAATATTTCCAGCCACATTTACCGCACCCTGAACATGATCAGACCGCAAGGTTGTTTGTCCGAAATTGTTATATGTTTTGAATAAATCTGGGAGAGATAAATTATCTGCTGTGCCTGATAGCCCAAGAATCCAACCACTTCCACCTGGTGTAAGCGCGCCTTCTACTCTGGCATTCCCTTGAAGCGCTTGTCCTTTTGCGTTTCGAATAGCCAGTCGAGATGCACCGAGATCCATTCTAGAAGTCAAAGACAGACATTCTAGGTTGCCCCAGTAAAGTCTGTCTACAGTAAGCTTAATCTCCAAATCAGACCCGAATGGCAACAATGTGGCTTCGGCATTTGCCTTGTTGTCGTGTTGGAAATTGTCCCACCATGCAAGAATCCCGTCTACAATGATGCTTTCAGCCTTGAGATTCAAGTTTCCCTTTAAAGCTCCGCCTTTGCGCCATTTTTCTAACCCCAACAGTTTGCCATCCAGTCCCCCTCGATTGCCATTCCAATCAAAGTCAAGTGACCGTATGCTAAGATTTTCATCTTTTACTTCGGCGTCTAAGTTTCTGATTAAATAGGGTGAAGCGTTAAGCGACCCCTCTATACTTTGAGAGGAAATCTCGGCAAACACATCGTAAATCTTGCCAGATGTAGAGATTTTTAAACGGCCATCAATTGTAATCTCACCATTGTTGGGCAAAACGGACATTTCGGTTGTCTGAAGTTGTGGTACCCAACTGGTATAGGAAGACTGCGCATCGATCTTTAAAGACCCACTTAGTTTTAGGGGTGATTTCTTCAAGTCCGCGCATTCTGCTTTTGCGTTTACTGCGATACCATTTGATGTGATTTGAATGTTATTGACCTTTAATCCGACCGATGACTTACCGGGGTAATAATCAAAAACACCACTTGATTCAATATTGCCCGTGGTGTTTAATGAAAGCCCAGTTAATTTAGGAGATATTGCGAAACTTCCGCCAGTGAGTGACCATGCAAGGTTTGCTTTTTTTGGATTTGCATTTAACGATATCGAAGCTTCCCCATTATAATCCCACCCATTAAACATCTCTTTTTCAGCCCAAATGGATTTTAATTCTTCCAACTCTATGTTGTCACTTACGATGTTAATACGCCACGCCTCATCTCCCTCAGCGTAGCTCTGGGCTGTTCCTTTAAATGATAGGTCATTGATGACGGCATCATTGATAGTTACTTCAAACGCTCCGTCTTCCCCCATTTTATATGCCGTTGAGACATATCCTTCAAGTGGCAAAAGTTGATCACTGCCCTGCCCTTTTGTGATCACAAAATCCGAAAAAGAGGACTCAACCGTTCCATCTGAAACAATTGCATCACGGATTAAACATTCGTACCTGTCTTCTTTTATTGTAGATGCAACGACCTGTATATCACGAAGAATAATTTGAGAAATATCCAAGCCCTCCGCTCCATCATCTTCCTTTTTAGTCACTAAAACATCGGTATTCCATGTGCCGTTGCGATGTTCATTCAAGTGTATGAATGCCCCATCAATAATAAGCGCATCGAGCACGGGCTCTCCAAATAAGACATCCCAAAGAGAAAATGCGACGCCCAACCGTTGCGCTTTTACAAGCGTATCTGAAGTTTCACCTATGTGACTGGCCGATCCGAGTAAAATCACATCGTATAAATCGACTGTTACTTTTGGAAATTCTCGCCAAATAGAAACCCCTACATCTCGGACACTTAATTCAGTTATCAGTTCGTTATTTACCTTTTCTAAAGCGGTCGATTTCCAGTGATTTTCGTTTAACATTACAGCAAGGCTTAACCCGCCTACAACAATTGTGACGATTGCAAGAGCGATTAAGAAGATGCGTTTATATGACATTACCTGACGTAATCACCCATATGTGTAAGTCCCCCTTTTTGAATGAGCTTTCTAAATATTCTGTTGTTTTCTGGGTTAAGCTTGTATTCACTAACCTTCTCTTGGGCCCCATCTTTCTTTTTTACAGCTTCAAATCCCACCCCTTCGTTGGTGCTTAATGTTTCTTCCCATATGGCGGCTTTTTCTTTGTCTGAACCATCAAATTTATAAACATGAAGGACATCCTTTGAGCGTTTTGCGAGCAACAAGTTCCACCGATCGGAGTCTTCGGATCTGGTACTAAGGATATGGTAACCCGCAAATTTTCGAAGTACATTTTCGGTTCCCAACACAAGGGCGTCAGTTTCAGTTCCGAATGACACATATTGGGAGTTGATTGTTAAATGTTCTTCAAGGTCATCACCTTGCAATGCAGAGGTCCATTCTCCGAGCCAGCTATTTGGGAAATGTGTTTTATCTCTGCGGTTTAAAGGCATGGGCTCTGAAAATGTGACTTCAACGCAGCCAGTAAAAAGGATAATCGCTCCAAGTGAGCGGATAAGCGTAGACGGTTTCATTTAGATGTACGTTAATTATAAAAACAAAGCAAACATGCCAACAATAAGACAATAAACGGCAAACCACATCAAGTTAGCGCCTTTGACGAGTGCAACCATCCACTTACAAGCAGCGATTCCAGCTAAAAAAGCTGCCACAACACCCACAGTATAACCAAAAAAAGGAATGTGTGAATTATTCACAAAAGGTTCACTTGCCTCTGTCAAATCTTTTATCTCAAGGAGATTTGCCCCTATGATAGGTGGCAGAGCCATCAAGAAGCTAAACTTTGCCGCTTCGGCTCTTGAAATCCCTAACAGTAAAGCTGCACCGATGGTGCTCCCCGATCTGCTTATCCCAGGAAGTATCGCCATGGCTTGGGCCACTCCGATTAGGATTACATTTCCCGATGTCAATGGTTTTTCAAACGCTGCTTTTACTTTTTGTGAAACAGCTAAGATCACGGCTGTAATGAGAAGCATCGCACCCACAAATTGAGTGGAAGCAATATTCTCAATGGCATCTTTCATAGACAGACCTATTGCGGCTGCAGGAATAGCGCTAAGCACAATTAACCCAACATACTTCCTTGCCTTTAAACCTTCTCCCTCCTTCTTAAAAAAGTTTAAGAATAAACGGGTGATGTCAGCTCTGAAAACGACAATCGTGCTTAGGGCAGTAGCGCCATGGACAAGAACAGCGAAAGTGAGGTCTTCCTCTGGGAGTTGTAACATCGAGGTCCCCAATGCGAGATGTCCGGAACTCGAGACAGGAAGAAATTCGGTAAGGCCTTGTAAGAGCCCCAATATGAGATAGGATATTGTTTCCCAGGCGTCACTCATGCCTTTTTGAGAATGGCGAATAAAATGGTGCCATACCCAGCGAGAACGATATATGGCGCAAGTGTGATTCTTCTGAAGTTAAATATGTCGTCACTGAAAACGTCAGGATTGTCAGAGCCACCTCCACTCATAAGCAGATACCCTAAAACCAACAATGCGAGTCCTACGCCAAGCCATTTGTAATTCGTTGAAGAAAAGGCAAAATTCTTATTTACAGGTTCGATGTTTTTTTTGCTCATGATGCAAATTTAGTTTAATGAAGCTGACCTACATCGAGACGTAGGTAACGGTTTACAGCTAGAGCTGTTGATAGAACACCTAACCCACCCCCTACAGAAACCAGCCCCCCAGCCAGCATGCCCATTGTTGTGAAATCTAGAATGACAGCTTCAGAGCCAAGTGGACTTTTAAGCAGGGCTAAAGCTGCAGTAATAAAGGCGAACGACAATAAACCAGACGACACACCCAATATAAATCCCTGCTTAAGAAAGGGCCTGCGTATAAACCCTGGCTTAGCACCGACAAGTTGCATGTTTCGAATCAGAAAACGCCGTGCAAAAACGGTTAATCTTACAGTATTATTCATCAGGGCAAGCGCAATGAATAAGCAGATAGAAGCGATGGAAATGAGCGGAACCATCAATCGGTTAACCGTTCTTTCGATTTTTCCAAGCAATTGATCTTGCCAAACGACATCGGCCACTCCTGGAATTTCTTCCAGTCTCTGCACGACTTCAGAGAGTGTTTCTGAGGTGCTGAAATCGGCTTTTATCCGAACATCCATGGCGGGAGGTAGTGGGACGTAACCTAAAAATTCCACAAAGGATTCTCCAAGATCGAGTTCTAGCTTTTTCGATGCGGTTGCAGGATCAATATACCTCGCCTCAGCCACCGACTCCTCAGTTTCTACAATTGAAAGCGCAGTGTGAAGCGACTCAGTGTCTAAATCCCGCAAAAAGTATACTTGAATCCTCACTTCTTGTCGCAGCTGTTTTTCCCAACGTGAACCCAGAAACGATAAAACAGAGAGAAGACCTATTAGAACGAGGGTCAATGTCATTCCCACTACTGTCGTAAACGTTGTGGTTGCCTGTGATGCAGGTAAACGATTGTTGTTTTTAATGCGACGAGATGCCATACCCCAAAGATGCACCTTACCTCCTTTAATATTTCGATGTTTAACAAAACGTTGCTTATTCATAATAAATCTAAATAAGACGGAGTTATGCATCCAAAACGTCTATTTTTGTAGTATGATTACAGTTAGTGAAGGAGCAAAGACTCAAGTTTTAAAATTATTGAGTGAAGAAGGCCGACCAAAAGGCAGCTTTGTCCGTGTAGGCGTTAAGGGAGGTGGGTGTAGCGGTCTTATGTACGAGATGGACTTTGACCACGAGATGAATGATGGGGATCAAAATTTTGAAGACAAAGGCGTAAAAATAGTCGTAGATAAAAAAAGTTTTCTATACCTGGTGGGTACTGAACTGCGCTACAGTGGAGGTCTGAACGGAAAAGGATTTGAGTTTTACAACCCGAATGCAAATCGCACATGTGGATGTGGCGAGAGCTTTTCACTTTAAACATTAATGAGATTAAAGTTCTATGGAAAGGATAGATGAAGATAAGCTAATTGATGAAGTTACTGGCAAGAGCTATGAGTATGGTTTTACCACTGATATCGAATCTGAAACCCTTTCTCCTGGCTTAAATGAGGGTGTAGTAAGAACAATTAGCGCAAAAAAAAATGAGCCGGAGTGGCTTTTGAATTGGCGTTTAGAGGCGTTTAAAGTTTGGTCTGAAATGAATGAGCCAGACTGGGCGCACGTGGAATATGAAAAGCCAGATTTCCAAGCCATAAGCTACTACTCTGCACCGAAACAGAAGAAAGAACTTGCATCTTTAGATGAAGTAGACCCAGAGCTTTTGAAGACGATGGAGAAACTGGGGATAAGCCTAGAAGAGCAGAAGAGACTAAGTGGAGTTGCAGTAGATTTTGTGATGGACAGCGTTTCTGTTGCGACCTCTTTTAAAGACAAATTGGCTGACCTGGGGGTGATTTTTTGTTCTCTTGGAGAAGCGATTCAGGAGCACCCGGAATTGGTCCGCAAACACTTGGGCACGGTCGTTCCTCAGAGAGACAATTACTACGCAGCATTGAATTCGGCAGTATTCACCGACGGGTCTTTTTGTTATATCCCAAAAGGGGTCCGATGTCCTATGGAACTAAGTACTTATTTCAGGATAAACCAAGCTGGAACAGGTCAATTCGAACGCACGTTGATTGTTGCTGACGAGGGAAGCTACGTCAGTTACTTAGAAGGGTGCACAGCTCCACAGCGAGATGAAAACCAACTCCATGCAGCTGTTGTGGAGATTATATCTCACGATGAAGCAGAGGTGAGATACAGTACAGTTCAAAACTGGTATCCTGGAGACAAAGACGGCAAAGGAGGGGTCTTCAATTTTGTCACAAAGAGGGGTCTGTGCCATCGCGCCGCAAAAATTAGCTGGACGCAAGTAGAAACTGGTTCTGCTGTAACATGGAAGTATCCGAGTTGCATCTTGAAAGGAGACGACAGCATCGGAGAGTTTTTCAGTGTCGCCGTTACAAACAACAAGCAACAGGCAGATACGGGTACAAAGATGATTCACATCGGAAAGAGAACGCGGTCGACGATTATTTCTAAAGGAATTTCGTCGGGACATTCACAAAATTCATATCGCGGACTGGTCCAAATACATCCTGGAGCTGAAAATTCCCGAAATTTTTCTGTGTGTGATTCACTTCTCATGACAGATACATGCGGAGCGCACACTTTCCCGTACATAGAAGCTAAGAATCCGACGGCTCAAATTGAGCACGAAGCGACCACATCGAAAATAGGGGATGACCAAATATTTTACTGTCAGCAACGAGGGATTGAAGAGGAGGAGGCGATAGGCCTTATTGTCAAAGGGTACGCAAAAGATGTTTTAAATAAACTGCCAATGGAGTTTGCAGTTGAAGCCCAAAAACTCCTTACGATTTCACTCGAAGGTAGTGTTGGTTAATTATTGAAAAAGAACGATGCTGAAGATTAATAATTTATGCGCCAAAGTTGGCGACAACGAAATTCTAAAGGGGCTAAACTTGGATGTTAAACCAGGTGAGCTTCATGCGATAATGGGGCCAAATGGTTCTGGAAAATCTACGCTAGCAGCTGTGTTGGCAGGTCGAGACTCCTTCGAAGTGACAGAGGGATCAGTCGATCTTGATGGGATTGATTTGTTGGACCTAGAAGCGAGCGACAGGGCCAGAGAGGGCGTCTTTCTTGCCTTTCAGTATCCAATAGAAATCCCCGGCGTTTCCAATCTCAACTTTATGAAAGCCGCCTTAAATGGCAAGAGGACTCACCAAGGACTGGAGCCGATCAAGGCAAAAGATTTTCTCGCGAAGGTCAAGGAATGTTCATCTTTGGTCGAGCTAGATGGTCAGTTGCGAGACAGATCCGTGAACGAAGGGTTTTCAGGAGGAGAGAAAAAGCGCAACGAGATTTTTCAAATGGCCATGCTCGAGCCCAAACTCGCTATTTTAGATGAAACCGACTCGGGCTTGGACATCGATGCGCTTCGCGTTGTTTCGAAAGGCGTCAATGCGATGCGGTCTTCAGATAGAAGCTTTATTGTCATCACACACTACCAAAGACTTTTAGAGCATATTGTTCCAGATTTTGTTCACGTTTTGTCAAACGGTAAAATCGTGAAAAGTGGCGGAAAAGAACTCGCTTTGGAGCTTGAGGAGAAAGGGTACGATTGGCTTAAAGAGCCTTCACACGACACCTCTAACGCCTAATCGATGTCAGTGTTTACAGATAAATTCTTAGCGACCCTTCCTCCTCCAACCAGGAAATCGGAGCGATGGAAATACTCTCCAATCACGAAGCTATTAAACAACGAGATTTCGATCTCTACAGAGGGTGCCCAAGGGATTAATGGTTGGCCAGAGTCTGTGTTGCCGAACCCGGTCTTGAACCTTGATGCCTATCTCGTCGTATTTAAGAACGGTACTTTCGAGCCAACCTTAAGTGACCTGCCTGTATCAGACGGAGTAGATTGTATTCCATTCAGTAAAATGGATCAAAGTGGATCGCTCAAGTTCTCGAATGGTTATCATCAAAAAGAGTGGATCGGTGAGCTCAATGAAACTTACCGTCAAGATGGGCTTTCGCTTCATGTTCACCGCAATGTGAAAGTCGATCGACCGATTGTTATTCATCACCTCACGGACGGCATCAATGTTGCGAGTTTCCCTAAACACTTGATAAAAGTAGATGAAGGAGGGGAGTTGAATGTTGTGATTTGGTCAAGCGCGACAGATCGGTCAAGCGGAATGTACAATGGATTGTTAGAAGCCTCAATAGGGCCTAATGCCATGTTATCATTGGAAAAAGTGTGTAATGAAGGCGGAAAAGTATTTCACTTTTCGCATGAGCATATCGTTCAAGAACGGGACAGCAAATTGAAAATGCACACCTTTACCATTAAAGGAGACTGGGTGCGAAATGAATTGGAGATTATCTCTCGAGGAAAGGGCACAGATTCTGTTTTTAATGGCGCTTATCTCCCGCTTGGGACAGAGCATATTGACAACCACACAACGATGGACCACACATCTTCGGACTGCACGTCTTCGGAGCTTTACAGAGGGATCATGTATGGAAATTCTACGGGTGTGTTTAATGGCAAGGTCTTCGTCAGACCGGACGCTCAAAAAACGAATGCATTTCAGCAAAACACGAACATTGTTGCTGATCGCGGCGCTGCCATAAACACGAAGCCGGAACTAGAAATTTATGCTGACGATGTTAAATGTGCGCACGGGTGCACCGTGGGGCAATTTGATTTGGATGCGCTGTTTTATCTCAAATCTCGTGGAATTGATGAAAAGGCGGCAAAAGCTTTGCTTGTTGAGGCATTTTTGGCGGATGTTCTTTCGAGCGTGTCAAGCACAGAATTGAGCACAGAAATTATGAGGATTTATACAGAGCGCCATGGATGGTAAATACGATGTCGCTGCAATACGAAGAGAATTCCCCATTCTAGAGCGGAAGGTCAATGGCTTTCCTCTGGTGTATTTAGACAGCGCAGCCTCGGCTCAAAAACCGCGAACAGTGATTGAAACACAGCGCGAATATTTGTCACATTTCCACAGCAACATTCATCGCGGAGTGCACACTCTTGCGACTCAGGCGACCGAAGCTTTTGAAGGTGCACGTGAGACAATTAAAGGGCACTTTAATGCGGCCGAAAATGCTGAAGTAATTTTTACAGCGGGCGCCACCGACGGGATTAATCTGGTCGCAGGCACTTGGGGTAGAGCAAACCTCACGGCTTCTTCTACTGTTTTGATGACGCGCCTTGAACACCACAGCAACATCGTTCCTTGGCAGATTCTCGCTTCTGAAATAGGATTTAAGATTGAGATTATAGAGATATTCCCTGAGGGGTCAATTGACCTCGAGGATTACAATGCCAAACTGGCACTTGCACCTTCTCTGGTCTGTTTTTCTCATGTTTCAAATACCCTGGGAACGATTAATGACGCAAAACGACTTACTTCTTTGGCCCACGATGCGGGAGCAATAGTCATGGTTGACGGTGCGCAAGCTGCCCCCCATATGAATGTCGACCTTCAGGACATCAATTGTGATTTCTATGTTGCCTCAGGTCACAAAATGTATGGTCCCACTGGGATCGGATTTCTTTATGGCAAACGCGCTCTTTTGGACGCGATGCCACCATGGCGTGGGGGAGGAGAGATGATTTCTTCAGTAAGTTTTGATGTGCCGACAACCTTTAATGTTCCCCCATACAAATTTGAAGCGGGCACCCCTCACATCTCAGGCGCGATCGCGCTTGCCGCTGCAATCAAATGGATGGAGTCAGTGGGGCTCGACAATATTGCGGCGCATGAACTTGCCCTCACGAAGTACGCACACGAAAAACTACTTCAAATTGAAGGCCTTAGAATTTACGGTACGGCAGACAACAAAGCCGGTGTCGTGAGTTTTCTTGTGGAGGGAACGCACCCTTCAGATCTGGGAACCCTTTTAGATCAATTGGGCGTTGCAGTCAGGACGGGACACCATTGCACGGAACCACTGATGGACTGGTATAAAATCCCAGGCACAGTTCGGGCAAGTTTCGGAGCGTACAATACTTTTGAGGAAATAGACGCGTTGGTTGCAGCTTTAGAAAGAGCCATAAAGATGTTGAAATAAGCTAACCCTGACGTTTAATGTTTAAGAAAATCACCACATTTTTAAAAGGAACAGATTATACAGAACAGATGTCTAACGGGGCCCAAATACTTGATGTTAGGACGCCTACAGAGTTTAGGGAAGGGCACATCAAGGGCAGTGTAAACATCCCTTTAGATATTATCTCAACGAAAGTGAGTGAGATTCAGAAGTGGGACAAAACCGTTATTCTTTGCTGTAGATCAGGAATGCGAAGTGCACAAGCGACCGGAATCTTAAAGTCACATGGTGTGGAAGCCTTAAATGGTGGCGGTTGGGCTTCTCTTCAATCAAAACTGCCCATAAAGTGATGAGATTTATTAAGATTGCATTTTTTGTTGCATTGGCGGGCATTGTTTTTTCCTGCTCAGATCAACCCCTCCATTCTTCAATTACAAATCTCACGCCTACAGCGTTCCAAGAGATGATACAAAAGGAAGGAATCCTTCTCGATGTAAGGACACCAAATGAGTTCAATGAGGGTCACCTTGAAAACGCTTTGGTGATGGACTACTACAATGACGATTTCGAAAAGCGATCGATGGAACTCTCGAAAGAAAAAGCGATCTATGTCTATTGTAAAGCCGGTAGCAGAAGCAGTTCAGTGTCAAAAATATTAGCCGATCAGGGGCATACACAAGTTTATAATTTGCTCGGCGGTATAAACGCATGGAAATCATCGGGATTGCCAATCGTTTCAAATTAAATACCTTTACCGTATGGGAAACATGAAACTGCTAGAGGCGCGCCAAAACGAAATTGTTGAGGAGTTTTCTATGTTTGGCGATTGGATGGAGAAGTATGAGCACATCATAGAGATGGGCAAAGAACTAAATCCACTCGTCGAAAGTGACAAAACAGAAGACAATTTAATTCGAGGGTGCCAAAGCAGAGTTTGGCTTACAGCACAAAAAGATGACGTTGGGGACGTGGTGTTTTCTGCCGACAGTGACGCGATTATCACAAAGGGATTGGTGGCGCTAATGGTGAGGGTTTTGAGTGGCGCAAAACCGGAGGATATTGCGAACGTAGATTTACACTTCCTAGAAGATATAGGGTTAAATACACATTTAAGTCCGACACGTTCGAATGGCCTCGCTTCTATGGTGAAACAAATGAAGATGTACGGACTTGTTTTTTCTGCGCGTTCTTAACTGAGATAAATATTACGATGTTATCGTTCCTGTCAAATTTAAATCCAGATTTTAAGAAACTGCTCTCAGGGAGTGGTTTAGTCATGGCTTTTAAGGTTGCAGGAGCAGGAGCGGGGTATGTTTTTGCATATTTGATCACCTCAAATTACGGAGCGGAGGTCTTTGGCGTCTTTGAATTGAGCTTGACGGTTCTTACCATTGCGACGGTGGTTGGAAGTCTAGGTCTAGACGGTGCTTTGGTCAGGTTTATTCCAGAATTTATTGAGAAGAAAGCCCCCGGACACCTTAAA
>ENA-OREB01000568-OREB01000568.1-marine-metagenome-genome-assembly--contig:-NODE-568-length-18391-cov-3.286557_pt1 | contig 18391 bp, 19 predicted proteins | sample MGYA00248625_ERZ508552 | MGnify/ENA primary metagenome ERZ508552 (study PRJEB26219, sample SAMN06267888) | marine metagenome | isolation source: Monterey Bay, California, USA | place: USA:Monterey Bay...
TAATAGACAATCTTAAAGTAATTAAACTACAAGAAGAAGAAGATACTGGTGCGTGTGAAGTTTCGGCTGCAAAAAATTTTTTAAATTTAGTTTAATTCTGCAGCCTGTTTAGCTAATAAATCAACTTCTTCATTTAGAGTATTTCCAGCATGAGCCTTAACCCATATCCATTTAATTTCATGAGATTTGTTTAATTCATAAAGCTGAGTCCAAAGCTCTTTGTTTTTTACTGGTTCTTTTTTAGAAGTTAACCAATTATTTTTTATCCATTTGTGCACCCAATCAGTAATACCTAATTTTACATATTGTGAGTCTGTATAAATTTCAATAGGTTGCTGTTCTTTTATTTCCTGAAGTGCTTTAATTGGAGCCATTAGCTCCATCTTATTATTAGTTGTGTCTTTAACGCTTCCACTAATTTTTTTAATTTCATCATTAATATTGATGATTGCAGCCCAACCTCCATTTCCAGGATTTTTTAAACAAGAACCATCAGTATAAATTTTTATCATTATTTATAATAATCTTTGTAGTTATTCAGATTGTTATGGATAATTAGTTTTTGAAAATATTCGTTAGGTTCTTTGACCTGAATTAGTGCAGTTTTAGGAGTGTTAAAATAATCATAAATTCTAGTTAGCAGGTATCTTAAAGCCGCCCCTCTACATAATATATTTAATGCATCTTTCTCTTTTTTTGAGATAGTTCTTATAGTTTCATATCCATCAATTAAGTATTTAATTTTTTTATTATTCATTACAAAAGAATTTCTTTTTTTATCAAAACATAAAGCATTTATACAAATTGCAATCTCATACATTAGGTAATCATTACTTGAAAAATAAAAATCAATAAATCCAGAAAATTTATTTTTATTAAAAAAAATATTATCTATAAATAGATCTCCATGTATAATTCCACTTGGCAATTTTTTAGGCCATTGATTTTTAATATCTTTTAAGCACACATTAAGAGTAGGTTTTAGTTTTGGAGCTATTTTGTTAGACGTAAATTTTATACTTTTTAATAAACCATCTAATTTATTAATAGACATAGAGTTTTGTCTATATAGCTTTATTTTAGTTCCAGCCTTGTGAAATTTTGCAATATTTTTTCCAATATCAAAACAATTCTTATAATTAAGAGTCGCCTTATCTTTTCCCTTTAAAAAAGTCACAATACTAGCAGGTTTATTTTGTATTTTACTTAAGTGCTTATCAGCACTATTCTTTAACGGTTTTGGACAAATAATCTTTTTTTGATTTAGTTTTTCCATTAAGTTCATAAAAAAAGGTAAATCCTTTTTCTGAACTCTTTTTTCAAAAATAGTTAAAATAAATTTTTTTGTATTTGTTTTTAGTAAGTAGTTTGTATTTTCTATTCCTTTTTTAATTCCTTCAGATTTTATTATTTTTCCTAATTTATAATCTCTACTTAGAGATAGAAGGTCTTTACTATTTATTTTAGTGTATACAGCCATCTAATTTAATTTTGCAGGAACTTTAAAAACAATATTTTCTTTGATAATTTCAACTTCCTCAATTTTTATTTTAAAATTATCTTTTAATTTATTAATGAAATTTTCAACTAGAACTTCAGGCGCTGATGCACCAGAAGAAACACCGATTGTTTTACAATTTTGTATTTTTTCAAAAGGAATTTCACTTTCAGAGTGAATTAATTCAGCATGTGGGCAGCCAGTTTGTTCTGCTACCTCAACTAAACGAACTGAATTTGAGGAATTTCTACTTCCTAAAACAAAAAACATATCACATTGCTTGGCAATATTTTTAACAGCTGATTGACGATTAGTGGTTGCATAGCAAATATCCTCTTTAAATGGTTCTTTAATTTGTGGAAATTTTTTTTTAAGAGCTTTTATTATATTTTTAGTGTCATCAACTGACAGAGTTGTTTGAGTAACATATGCAATTTTTTTAGTATCATCCAATTCATATAATTCAACATCATGCTCATCTTGAATCAAATCAATCGTATTTTCTGGTAATTGCCCCATAGTACCAATAACTTCTGGATGATTGTTATGACCTATAAGAACAATATGGTAACCAGCTTTGTGAAGGTTTTCTGCTTCTCTATGAACTTTTGAAACAAGAGGACAGGTAGCATCTATGTATTCCATATTATAGCCATTAGCTTCTAGAGGTACTGATTTTGGTACACCGTGTGCAGAAAAAATTACTGGTCTAGTTTTATCTTCAACCTCTTCTAACTCTTCAACAAAAATTGCACCTATTGCCTTAAGACTATCCACTACATGTTTATTGTGAACTATTTCATGTCGCACATAAACTGGTGCACCATATTTTTTTATACTTTTTTGAACTATTTCTATTGCTCTTTCTACGCCAGCACAAAAACCTCTTGGAGCAGATAACAATACTTTAATTTCTCTATTTTTCATTTTTTTCTAAAAGATACTCAAGCAATATATGAGGAAAGGTTAAAGACGCCAAACCAATAAATATAACTTTTAATATTGCATCATTTAATTGGTAGAAATTAGAGAGGAAATATAAGCTTATAACATAAAAAATAGCAGTTAAAACTGTAAGTGGCATAGCTTTTTTTATAAAAGTTATAGCACCAACTTTAAAACTATTTTCATTGAGTTCTGATATCAGTGAAATTGTATGTCGAAATGAATGTAGGAAACAAAAGTATATTGTAAAGGCAATTAGTGGAGTTAAAAAATAATTCAGAACAATAATTGAAAAAAAATCCAAAAATATCAAAATGTTTATAATTTTAAAATCTTTCAAAAAGTAATAAATGCTAGATAGTAAAGAAATAGATAAAGCAAAAAGTAATATACTGTTATCTTCAATAAAGTTTAAGAATAAATAAAACTTTTCATTTTCTATTAAAAGTAATTTAAAAATATTAATTGTTTCAACGAAGTGAAACATTAATGGTGCAATTATTATTAGAGATCCTTTAAAGAAATAAAGAATTAGATTTGATACATTTTTATTATTTATCAAAAATTCTGTATCTTCTTTCCCAAAATGATATGAGGCAACTATTAAAAACAAAATAAGAGACACGGTTGGAAAAAATAACCAAAATATGATTATACCAATCCCAATAAGAGAATATATTAAATAAAAAGGATAAGATTTATTTAGATTATATAATTGGCTAAGTTTTTTACCTTTTTGATCGTCTAGCGCACCATGTGAAATTCCAATTGTAAGAATAAGAAATAAACATACCACTGGAGAGATAATTAAGTTTTCGAATTGATTAACAGCCAAAGCAATGAAGCATGAAAAAAGAAAAAAAATTATTGAATGATAGAAATTAATTTTATTTATCAGACTATGCATTTTATTTTAAAAGGGCTTTAATAAATAACCATTTTTTAGCTGTTTTAAGAATTATTAATAAATCTTGAAAAATATTACTCTTATTAGATAGAAATTTAATTACAGTTTCAGGAGAGTTATCAAACATTTTGAAAAATATATTTGGCATTTGGTTGGCATGATTATTCAAAACTCTTAAAAATATCTTATCTAGAAATTGATATTTTTTTTTAATTTCATATCTTCTTATTTTATCAATATTATCAATATTTTCTCTTATGAATCTGCTGTGTTCTTGAATATTCAAAAAAGTGTACCCAGTACTTAATCTAGTCATATGTCCTGCGGTACCTATATTTATTTTATTTTTTTCATTAATATTTGATGGATAAAAAAGTGGTATAGCACCATTTTCTTTATAATTAATTTTGTAATTTTTAATATTTAGATGATTTTCAATGTAATTTTTTAATTGCTGATCATAATCCATTTCCAGATCATTATTCATTTTAGATAACCACGTAGTTTCAACCATAGCCTTATTTTTACTAAAAGGTAGTGTGTAAAAGAAATGAACACTTTCATATTGTTGACAATCAAAGTCCATTAAATTCATGATCTTTTCATCAAAAACATCTTTAGTAGTCTCGATCTCAATACCCTTAAAGTGTTGCCAAAGCTGATTTTCATTAGACTCTATTGAGGGAACACTATTGAAAACAAGCGAGTTATTTAAGCTTACCTCATTAATATTTTTATAAAATTTAATATTCAGATTTTGTTTTAGTATGGAGTTTATTTTTTTATAGAATAATCCACTATCAATTGATTGATAAGGTAGCTTATTACATTCTAAAAATTTAGTTTTATTGGGTATATTTATAGAAAAATTATCCCAACTTTTTTTAACACAATCTTCAAAATTATGACTTGTTGTTTTCCAGAAAGACCAAGTCTTATCTCTTTTGTACTCTAATCTAGGCTCAATAATTGCTAATGTTTTATTTTTGAGTTTATTATGAGTTTCTAATTCGTATGCCAAAGATAACCCAGCACAACCACCACCAATAATTATATAATCAAATTCTTTCATTTAAATCTATTTCCTCACTAATTAAAAAGTGTTCATTATTCATATAACCACTTTTTTGTTTTGTTACAAAAAGTGTTACTAAGTCAAATATAGAAAGAATGGTCTGATAGATTTTTGTAATATTATTTACATAAATCTTACCTGCTTTATTATAATTCTCTATATTCTTTGTTCTTAAAATTTTATCACCTATTTTCTTGTAAACTCTTCTTGCTACAAGTATTGCAAATCTAAACTTAAAGGGTATTTCCTTTATTGCTATAAAAGAGCTTTTATAAAATAAATCAGCTAAAGCCAAGGTGTCACTTATTGTCTTAAAATCATTCTTAATATAAAATCTATTAATCTTTGAGTCCTCCACAACATCTCTAGATATATTTGTTAGTTGCATTGCAATACCTAAATCTATGGCAGCTTTCATTGAATTGTCATCTTTAACATTTAAAATTTTTGCCATCATTAGACCTACTGTACCAGCAACTCTGTAAGAATAAATTAATAAATCTTTTTTATTATTTAATTGAACTTTTTTATTTAAATCTGATTCAACACCATCAAATAAATCTTCAATAATTTTTATTGAAATTAAATGATGATCCATAAGATCCCACATGTTCTTAATTATTATATTACTATAGTTTTTATTAAGAAAATCATTTTTAAAAATTAATAGATTTTTTTTTTTAATATCTAATTCACCATCATCATCTGCAATATTGTCTACAGTTCTACAAAAATCATATAAAGACGAACACTTTTGATAGGTTTTTTTTGGTAAAAAGAAACCAGCCCAATTAAATGACTTTGCGTAAATAGACAGGTAGTTTTTATTAGACATTATATAATCTTATCTAGAACTTTTGCTGAGGATAGCACACCAGGAACACCTGCACCAGGATGAGTTCCTGCTCCGACAAAATACAAACCATCATAAATTTCTGATTTATTATGAAACCTAAAATATGCAGATTGAGTAAATTTTGGCTGGATCGAAAAACCTGATCCAAATTTGGTATTCAATTCATTTTCAAAATAATCTGGTGTTAAATAGAAATCTTCAATAATATTCTCTCTAAGATTGGGTAGCAATGCTTTTTCCATCTTATCTATTACTAAATTCTTCATTTTTTCACCTTCAATTTTCCAATCAATTTTGGATTGATTGTTTGGGACGGGCACGAGAACATAAAAGCAATCATTTCCTTCAGGTGCCATTGATTTGTCTGTAGCTGATGGTCTATGAAGGTAATAGCTTATGTCATCATTTAATTTTTTATTATCAAAAATATCACTCAGGTGTTCTTTATATTTATCACCAAACTTGATTGTGTGATGCTCAACATCTGGGTATGTTTTTTTTGTGCCAAAGTAGTAAACAAATAGACCCATAGAATACTGCATTCTATTTTGCTTCCATTTAAATAGAGAGCTTGTTTTATTTAGACTTAGAAGTTTTTCATATACAGCAGGAGGATCAGCATTGCATATTACATTATTTGAAAGTATTTCTTTTTGATTATCTAATTTTACTCCACTAATTTTTCCATTATTTGAAATTATTTCTGTCACCTCATGTCCTTTGATTAATTCAATTTCTTGTTCAATCATTAATTTTTCTAGGCCATTGATTATGTTTCCAGTTCCACCCATTGAGTAATGAATACCCCATTTTTTTTCGAGATATAGAATTAATCCGTATATGGATGTTGTTGTAAAAGGGTTTCCACCAACTAATAGAGGATGCATACTTAGCATGCGTCTTAATTTTTCATTTTTTATATACGAAGAAACTAATGAATAAACTGATTTATAGCTTTTAAGCTTTAGTAAAGAGGGTAATTGCTTCATCATCACAAGAGGTTTATCAAATGGAACATCAGCTAGTTCTGTGAAGCCTTTATCAAATATTTTTTTTGTGAATTTTACAAGCTGCTCATAACCTTTTACATCTTCTTTGTTTATCTGCTCAATTTGCTTTTTCATTTGATCTTCATCTCCAGAATAATCAAATACACCTCCATCTTCATAAATAAATCTATACCAAGTTTTTAAAGGAGTGAGTTTTATGTAATCTTGAGACTTCTTATTAAATAAAGTGAAAAGCTCTTCAATTAGATAGGGTGCAGTAATTACTGTTGGACCAGCATCAAAAGTAAAACCATTTTTTTTAAATACCCTGGCTCTTCCACCTAAGTCAGGATGTTTTTCAATTAAAGTTACTTTATGATTTTTAGCTCTTAATCTTAATGCTGCAGCTATACCACCAAATCCAGAACCAATGACAATAGATTTCATTGGGTTAATTTATAGTTTTTTTAAAAAATTGTAAGGTAATTATGAGCTTATTTTTTTTAAAGCTATTTTTGTTTCTTCAAGGTTTTTTTCAAAAAGACCATCAAGCTTTGATTTATCAACAGAAGTATTAATAATTTTTTTAACTGAATCAATGGCAATTTTAATTGAAACATCTTTTATTTCTTTAAGTGCAGCTTCTTTCATTTGTGAAATTTTATTTTCTGCTAAATTCTTTTTAATTTCTGAAGATTTATGAAATTTATCATTCATTTCAATTATAAGGTGATCACTATCTTTTTTAGCTTGTTGCAAAATATCATTGCTTACTGTTTGTGCAGTATCAAGTTTATTTTGAGCACTATCTAGTAAGACCTTTGCTTCTTGTCTTAGCTTTTCGCTTTCATCTATTTCATTTTTAATATCAAGGATAAGCTTATTTAAAAGTTCATTAATTTTTTGAGGTATTTTTAAATAAACTAAAGCTCCTATAAATATTAAAAAGGATATAGCTACCCAAAAAGTTGCATCAATTACCATAATATTCATCCATTTTTTTTCTTGAAAGATCCTCTACTATTGCAGAAATACTACTACTATTAACTTCGGCCCCTATTAGTTCTTGCAGTAAGTCAGAAGAAGTCTCTTCAGCAATCTTCTTAATTTTTTCTGGTGCACTATCTCTGAAAGTTTTTATTTCATTCTCTACTTTATTAACCTCTCCATTAATCTCTTTTTCTAGTGCTTCTTTTTTAACACCAATATCCTTCAGTACCTTTTCTCTAGCCTGTTTAAAATGATTTTTTGCTTCATTTTTACTAGACTGCACTATCTTTTCGTATTCTTCAATTTTTTGCTCACTTTCTTCTCTTTGCTTCTCCGCAGCCTCAATATTTTCTAAAATTTGAGATTTTCTAGTTTCTAGATTGGCACTTATTTTCGGAAGTATAAGTTTAGATAAAACAACATATAAAATTCCAAAAGTAATAATTAGCCAAAAAATTTGAGAAACCCAAAACTCAGGATTTAATTGAGGCATTCCACCGCTTTCAGCTGCAAAAGCTTCCATAAAAAACAGGAAGCTTAAAAATATCGACTGAAAAAATATTTTTTTAATCATTAAATTTAAAATGCAAATAAAATAATTAACGCTACAACTAATCCAAATAGGCCAGTTGCTTCAGCTAAAGCAAAACCTAATAAAAGATTAGGAAATTGTTTTTGAGCTGCAGATGGGTTTCTCATTGCGCCAGAAAGGTAATTACCAAAGATAATTCCAATTCCAACACCGGCACCAGCTAGAGCTATTGCTGCTAGTCCTGCTCCGATCATTTTTGCTGCTTCTAATTCCATTATATCCTCCTTATGTTAGTTAATGGTGTAAATTTAATGCATCATTTAAGTAGATGCAGGTTAAGATTGCGAAAACATATGCTTGAAGAAAAGCAACTAGTATTTCCAAGCCAGTTAATGCAACCGAAAAACTCAGTGGAAGCCATCCACCAACTATTCCAAGGCTTATTACAAAGCCTCCGAAAACTTTCATCATAGTATGACCAGCCATCATGTTTGCAAATAAACGAACTGAAAGACTAACCGGTCTACTTAAGTAAGAAATTATTTCTATAACAACTATTAGTGGTAATAGTACAGCAGGCACTCCACTAGGTACAAATAATTTTAAATATCCTAATCCATGTTTCATAAATCCAATAATTGTTACACCTACAAAAATAAATGAAGCCAAGATAAAAGTAACAATGATATGGCTAGTTACTGTAAATGCATAAGGAATCATCCCAAACATATTACAGAATAGTACAAACATAAATATTGAGAAGATAAACGCAAAGTAGGGTTTTGCTTTTGATCCTGCGGTATCACTAATCATTTTGGAAACAAAAGTATAACTTAATTCAGAAAGAAGTTGCATCTTGCTTGGCAGTAAAGAATTTTTTTTTGACCCTAAATTAAAAACTAATAAGATTGCAAGTGAACTAATCACCATAAACAAACTTGCGTTTGTAAAAGAAATATCTATTGCTCCTAATTTAATTTCTGGTCCAATTCTATAAACTTCGAATTGGTTCATTGGGTTTGTAGCCATAATTTTTTAAGTCTATTTTTGCATATTTTTTGCAGATCTGAATACGTTTATAATTCCAGCAACAACACCTACAAAAAAAAATATTAATATTAACCAGGGCTTAGTACCAAAGGTCTTGTCTAAAATAAACCCTATAATTGTCCCAACTGCCACTGCGGACACTAATTCTGTACTTAATTTAAAGGCAGTTCCAATAGAAGAGGGTGCCTCTTGATTTTTATATAGATTTTTCTTAGAAAGCTTATTTTTTGCAATCTCCAAGCGAGTTTTAAGGCTATCTTTTGGCATTTAGATTGTTATGCAACCATACTCTCTGCTTTTTGTAAATCCACAGCAACAAGTTGGCTAATACCTTTTTCAGGCATTGTAACTCCATAAAGTCTATTCATTTTTGACATAGTTAGAGCATGGTGAGTTACGATAATAAATTTAGTGTCAGTTATTTTAGTTAAATCATCAAGAAGTCCACAAAATCTTGTTACGTTAGCATCATCTAGCGGAGCATCAACCTCATCTAAAACACAGATTGGAGATGGGTTGGTAAGGAACACAGCAAAAATAAGAGACAAGGCCGTTAAAGCTTGTTCACCACCAGATAGTAAAGTTATAGACTGAAGTCTTTTACCAGGAGGACTTACCAGCATTTCCAAACCAGCTTCAAGTGGGTCATCAGAGTCCACCAATTCTAGTTTTGCATTTCCACCGTTAAATAGTTTTGTATAAACTTCATTAAATTTTCTATTAACTTTTTCAAAAGCTTCTAATAGTCTTTCTCTTCCTTTTTGATTTAATTCATTAATACTTTCTTTTAATTTTATAATAGCAGACACAAGATCCTCTCTATCTTGTTCCATTTTTTTAATTTCAATTTCATATTTATTTGTTTCTTCATCCGCTCTAAGGTTAACTGATCCTAATTTCTCTCTTTCTCTTTTTTTCCCATCAAGAGCCTCTTCTTGTGCAACAGAGTCTGGTAATTCTTCGATACCATTTAAATTAGAGTTTTCAAGGATATCGTTTTCATCAAGATTAAGTTCAGAGCTTACTCTTTCAAGTAAATCATCTTTTCGTTTTTTTAAACCCTCAACAGTTGCTCCTGAGCTTGCTTTTCTTTCTCTTATTTGAATAGATCTTTCTTGAATGTCATTTAACTCAAGTCTTAAAGAGTTTATCTTTTTATCTGTTTCTTCAATTATTTTTTCATTCGCAATTTTTTCATTTTGTGAAATTCTCAGGCCCTCAGTAATTTGTCCTTTTCTTTCTGCTTGGGCTTTGGGTTGTTGATCACGCTCATTTAACTGTGATAGTAATTTATTTTTTCTTTCAGTTAGCTCAGAAACCATTTTTTCAGAATTAGAGAGTAAGTTTTTCCAACTTTCAACTTCTGATTCTATAGCTTTAATTCTTTCATTTCTTTTTATAGACTCTTTTTTAATTGATTGGTTTTTACTAAAACTATCTGCATATTTTTCTTGAAGTAATTTTATATTGCTATTTTTTTCATCAATATCAGTTAATTTACTTTTACTTTCATCACTAGCTAAATTATTTAAAAAATTATTTAATTCCATTTTAGTTCTATCCAGCAATGTAAGAGCTTGGTTAGCTTCGTTGCTGTTTATTAATTCTTTAATTTTTTCGATTGTATTAATGACGTCTTTAATTGGGTCAATACTAATATTTATGTTGCCATTAGCAAATATTTCAATAATTTCATCTACAGCTTTTTGCTCTTCATTAAGTTGGTTTTTTGCCTTCTCAAGGTCTTCGTTTGATAATTTTTCTGTTTCAAAATATTTAGAGTCTATTTCTATTAATTCACTTTTTTCTTCTTTTAATCTTTTTTCATTTGAATTTGCATCTATTACAATACCTTTTTCTCTATCAATATCCTCTTCGATTGTTTTTAGAGATTTTTTAATATTTTCAATTTCATCTTGAGTTCTAACATTTTCTTCATCTAAATTTTGTAGCTCTAAATTCAATCTTTGAATCTTGGATAAGTTTTCTATATTTTTTTCTCTTAATGGAGAAACTTTATCAGTTTCAGTTTTAATTAAACTTTCAAATTGAGCAATTTGTTGATTGAAGTTACTCACTTCTCCTTCAGCCTCATTGTTGATTTCATTCTCTATTCTAATTTCATTATCAATGTCTAATAATTTTAAATAATATAATCCTGCTTCAATTTTTTTTATTTCTTCAGATATAAGTTTGTATTTCGTTGCTTCTTCAGCTTGTTTCTGAAGGTTTGCCAATTGTTTTTCTTGTTGCTTTCTTAATTCATCAGCTCTTTTCAAGTTTGTCTCTGCAGCATTTAATCTAAGTTCAGCCTCATGCCTTCTAACATGTAATCCTGAAATATTAGCTGCCTCTTCCAAGATTGCACGTCTGTCAGTAGGCTTAGCAGTTACTAAGGCTCCAATACGCCCCTGACTAATCATTGATGGTGAATGAGCACCTGTAGATAAATCTGCAAAAAACATTTGAGCATCTCTAGCTCTAACTTCTTTATCATTTATATAAAATTTCGAACCTTTGTCTTTTTCAATTTTTCTTCTAACTTCTATATGATCTAAATCTTTATATTGCATTGGACCATCATGACTTGCGTTGTCTACACTAATAGAAACTTCTGCTATATTTTTAGAAGACTTATTAGATGTACCATTAAAGATGACATCTTCCATGCCTGAGCCACGCATACTCTTAGCTGAGGTTTCACCCATAACCCACCTTAAGGATTCTACAATATTAGATTTTCCACAACCGTTTGGACCAACGATGCCGGTTAAGCCATGCTCTATTAGAAAATTTGTTTTTTCAGCGAATGATTTAAATCCATTTAATTGGATTTTTTTAAACTCCATGGACTAACTTATATCAGTTTTTCCAGATATTTTTTTAAATTCTTATAATTTAGGGCTTTATCAAACTTTTTAGCATTAATTATTATCGTAGGAGTAGCATTAACTTCAAATTTTTTTACCCCATCGATTCGATCATTTAAAACGTAATCTTCTATAGCTTTATCACTCAGGCATTTTTCAAAATTTACATTCACATTTTCACCTTCTAAGAATTTTTTTAAATAACCTGTTGCTTCTTCTGGTGTTTTTCCTCTAGCCCATTTTTTTTGCCCAGAGTATAAAATATTCAAAATATTTGAATTACCATCATTATTGCACTGAGCAATTTTTGATGCATTAAAAGCTGCTAAATCTAATGGAAAATGTCTAAATTCAATTTTTACTAATCCTTTATCAATAAAGTCCTTTTTAAGTTCAGGATATACATCTTTATGAAAATTTGCACAGTGACCACAAGTCAATGACTCGTAAGCAATTATTGTTATTTTAGCACTTTCTTTTCCTTCAGAAATTCTTTTGACCATTTCATTATCTGCAGCAAAAGCTTTAGGGGAGAAGATTAAAAATATTATAAATAATGTTGAGGCTAATTTTTTCATCGTTGTTTAAATAGTTTTGTTAATTCAAGTAATGATTTTTTAATTTTATCATTCTTAATACTATTTATCCTATCTGCATATTTAATATTTGTCACATGATTTTCATTAGTATCTAATTTTTTGAACTTTGTTTGAGCGTCATCAAAGCTTATGAATTTCAATTTCTCAACAACGGCATAGCCAAAAAAACTATTCATTTTATCCATTATTATTTTTTTTGAGTATTCTAAATCAATTTCATGTCCTCTCTTTACCATTATTTGAAGAGTGCTTACTCCAAATTTATTCGAATTTTTAAAGGATTTGGGATAGCATATCTGAAAAAGATCATCTCCAACTATGTACTTCCAGTTATTAAGTGTTTCAGAAAATATATGACCCTTTTTTTTGATTATTTTTTTAATGTTTTTTGGCAAAGTGTCTTTAAAAGACCTTAAGCCTTGAATAGTTTTAAACCTCTGCTTAGTATTATTTTTAAATTGCATATGACCAAATCCATACTAACAAAAAAAATTCTTTATTGGTACGATAATAATAAAAGATCACTCCCATGGAGAAAAAAGCTATCACAAGTTAAGCGAGAATATTACACGTTAGTAAGTGAATTTATGTTGCAGCAAACGCAGGTTGCAACTGTAATTCCATATTTCAATAATTTTATAAAAGATATTCCAGATATTAAATCTCTATCAAAAATTAAAGAACATAAGCTTTTAAAGTATTGGGAGGGCCTTGGTTATTATTCAAGAGTAAAAAACTTAAAAAAGACTGCACAAATATTAGAAAAAAATTTTAATAGAAGGTTACCAAGCACGATTGACGAATTAAAATTATTACCTGGAATAGGTGACTACACTTCTAATGCAATAATGGCAATTGCCTTTAACAAGCCATTTATTCCCTTAGATGGAAATATTGAAAGAGTAATTAAAAGATTATTAAATTTAAAATTACCCAAAGAAATTACAAAAGATAATCTTGTTAAGAGTAAAAAAATATTAGGTAATTCAACTAGAGCAAGTGATTATGCACAAGCGATAATGGAGCTAGGTGCATTGATTTGTCGACCTAAAAATCCCTTATGTCACCAATGCCCTTTAATTAAAAATTGTAAGTCTTTTAAAAAAAAAGATTTTGAAATAATAAAAGAAAGAAAAAGGAAGATTGATAAATTTTATTTGTTAGAAGTTTATAAAAAGAATAATAAATTTTTACTGATAAAAAATACTAAATTTAATTTTTTAAAGAATTTACAAATATTTCCCATGAAGCAAATATCCAAACCTGATAATTTAGCAAAAGCTTTAAACTTCAAGATATCAAATATGAATATGAATATAATAATCAAGTTTTCCAAGTTAAAGGGTGCAATTTCTAACTCTTCTTGGATTGATAGCTCTAAGCTTGAAGATTATACTTTGCCCACATTTACTAAAAAAATTTTTAATTATTTAAAAAAGATTTAATGAAAAATATAGCAATAATAGGAGCCGGTATTTCAGGTCTGTATATTGCAAATCTTTTAAGTCAAAACTCTAATTATCAAGTCACAATTTATGAGAAAAATGGTTCTGTTAATTTGGAAAAAGGATATGGAATTCAACTTTCAGTAAATAGCATCAAACTATTAAATCAAATAAATTTTCAAAAAATCAGGATAGAAGATAAATTTCACCCCAATAAACTAGATTTCTATTCTTTAAAAAATAATAAGAAAATATGTGATTTAGATATATCCATGTTTAACAGCACTGATACAAAATATACTACCTTACAGCGCTCTACTTTAATTAATTTCTTAAAAGATGGGCTTCATGAAAATATTATTCATTATAATAAAAAAGTTATAAAAATTAATGAAGAAGCTGAAAATAAAGAAGTTTCTTTTGAGGATGGTTCATCTGTTAAATGTGATTACTTAATTATCTCTGATGGAACTTTTTCAAAAACAAAATCATTAATTGCCAATAAAGAAATTAAACCAAAGTACTTTAACTCTATTGCCTTAAGAGCAACAATAGACCAGGATGCCCTTAAGGGTATTAACCCAGAGAATATATCTTTATTTTTAGGATCTAACTTACACTCAGTTCTTTATCCAGTTAATAGCAAAGGACAGTTTAATTTTATTAGCATTCTTAGAAAAAAGCTTAGTACTAAAGAGTTATCCGACTATTCTTTATTTGAGAACAAAGATTTTACTGCATCTATTATATCTGAAATATCAAAGCAAGTAGCTCCTGAAACAATTAACAATCTAAGAAGCATTAAATGCTTCCCAATATTTGTCAGTTCTAAGGTGTATGAACCAAAAAATAAAAATACTTTTATCATTGGGGATGCTTTTTTTGCTTTACCCCCAACTTTTGCTCAAGGTGCCTCTCAATCAATAGAGGTTGCTCATGAACTTTATAAAAATTTAGAAAATGAAAACACTCAATTTAACTCTGAAAGAGTTAAAAGAGTAAGGATGATTGATATGAAATCAAAACTCAATTATTTTGCTTTTCATTTATCTAATCCATTAATAATTTGGATTAGAAACTTAGTAATAAAAAAATTAGTTAAAAATGAAAAATTTATTAACAGCTATCTTGGTAAAATTTATAAAGACTAATTTTTAGAAATTAATCTTTGTCTTAAATTATCAATTGGCACAGAAACACCATTCACTGTACAATGCCAATAAGTCCATCCATTACAGCTTTCAGAACCAAGTATTGTTGCTGCAACTTTATGAATTGATCCTTCAGCTTGATTATGCTTGATACTTCCATCTGCCATAATCTTAGCAACTATTTTTTTCTTTTGATCAAAGATACTTGTTCCGGGCTTTATTATTCCAAGCTCTACCAATGATCCAAAAGGTATTCTAGGTTTGGATCTATTATTTTTTAGAGTGTCTAAGAAATTATCTTCTAAAGGTTTTGTATTTTTTAATCTTTCTTCTGCTGCTTTAAAATAGGTCTTCTCTTTTTCTATACCATAATATTTTCTACCTAATTTTTTTGCAACTGTTGCAGTTGTTCCAGTTCCTAAGAATGGATCTAGAATTAAATCGTCCTTATTTGATGATGCCAATAAAACTCTATGTAATAAAGATTCTGGTTTTTGAGTAGAGTGAACTTTTTTACCATTTTTCTTAAGTCGCTCCGCTCCATTACAAATAGGTAAATTCCAATCAGATCTCATTTGAAGGTCATCATTTAAACATTTCAAAGATTGATAGTTAAAAGTATATTTTGACTTTTCACTTTTAGAAGCCCAAATTAAAGTTTCATGAGCGTTCGTAAATCTTGTTCCTCTGAAATTAGGCATTGGGTTATTCTTATTCCAGATAACATCATTTAAAATCCAAAAACCTAAATTCTGTATTGCAGTGCCTACTCTAAAAATATTATGATAACTTCCTATGACCCAGATGGCTCCATCTTTTTTTAATATTCTTCTACATTCAGAAAGCCAAGCAACTGTAAAGTCATCATATTTTTTAAAGCTTTCAAACTGATCCCATTTATCATTAACAGCACTGACTTTACTTCTATCTGGTCTTGTAAGGGAATTTTTTAATTGTAAATTGTATGGTGGATCAGCGAAAACAAGATCAAAGGTTTCGCTTGGAATTTTTTTTAATTCCTCAAGACTGTCACCATTAATAATCTTATTTTTAAAATTGTTTTCCATTTTATATAAAACAATTAGACTCCAAATGGATTCCACGGTCAACTTCAGATTGAATTAATCAGATTCAAATAGTGTTTAAATTTTTTAAGACAACCAGATATTGTGTTGTGTCACGTGAAACTTATAAAAGACCAGAAATGGGAGAAAAGGTTCTTCGATGATATTTAGTAATACCAAATTTTTTAATTGCTTTTAAATGCTGTTTGGTTCCATAGCCGGAGTTTGTATCCCACCCATAATCATTAAATTCTTTTGAAAGTTTTGTAATAAATTTATCTCTACTGACTTTTGCAATAATTGATGCAGCAGAAATGCTTGGAATTTTTTGATCTCCTCTAATTATATATTCTAATTTATAGTTTTTTAGGTCAGGCAGTTTGTTGCCATCAATTAAAACAAGTGAAGGTTTTGTTTTTAATTTAAGAATAGCTCTTTTCATTGCAAGTAAACTTGCATGCAATATATTAATTTTTTCAATTTCTTTAGTCGACGCCTGACCTATAGCCCATATAGAATTTTTTTTAATATATTTTTCAAGTTCTTCTCTTTTGTCTTTTGTTAGAGTTTTTGAGTCTTTTAATAATTTTTTATCAATAGAATTATTTAATATGATAGCTGCTGCATAAACAGGTCCAATTAAGCTTCCTCTGCCAACTTCATCAACACCTGCTAAGATTTTCATTAAACAGTTAGTTTTAATTCTAAGATTTTTTGTTTTATCTTTTTTAAGTCATCCCATGAATGTTTTTTATTTTCAGGAGCTCTTAAAAGATAAGAGGGGTTAAAAGTTATGATAACGTTGTAACTTGTATTCTTGACAATTACTTCCTTCCATTTTCCTCTCTCAATAGAAATTTTACTATTTAAACCTGTTAAAGATTCCATAGCAGTACTACCCATAAGAATTATTATTTTAGGATTTATTATTGAAATATGTTTTTGTAAAAATTGAGAATATCTTTTAATTTCTGTAGAGTTTGGCTTTCGATCTTCAGGAGGCCTAAAGTTTACAGCATACGTTGTGTAAATATTTTGTTTTTCGATGTTTATTGCAATTAGCATTTTTTTTAAAAGATCTCCTACCTCACCCATAAAAGTTAATCCGGAGTTATCTTCTTCAACACCTGGTGCTTCACCAATTATCATTATTGGGCTATTAATATTTCCATCTCCTAAAATCATCTTTTTTGAATTATTTTTTAAGTTACAATCGCTAATTGAGTTTATTTGTTCCCTAAGATCCTCAAGCTCTTTAACTTTATCTATTTTTTGAATATTCAGATCTTTTTTTAAATCATTACTATTATTTTTTAGTCTATTGATTGGGTTTTCATCAAAAATAAAGTCAGAACCAGTAGAGTTTAAAAACTCAGAGTCATAATTCGTATTTTGATTTATTACTTTTTTAGACATACAATGACCAAATGTTGGTAAAGTTTTTTAAATTATTTTTAATATTATTACTTTATCAGAGTCCATTATACTCAAAAAATACCAGTTTAAACGATTTTAATGCGAGGTATTTGTCTAATTATTTTTCAGGAATTGTAGCTTATGAAAATCTAGATAATACAGAGGCTTTAAAATTTTTTAATTCATCAAAAATATTAATTAAACAGCATGATGCCTATCTTGAGAGGTATGTATTTTCTTTAGTGCTTGATGGCAAAGTTAAGAAAGCAATTAATCAAGTTAAACAGAGCTCAACAAAAAACAACTCTGACTTTTTTCAGGCTAATCTGTTACTAGCAGTTGACAGTTTGAAGAAAAAAAACTTTAAAAAAAGTAAAGTTTATATCGATAGATCATATGAATTTATTAACAATGATAGGCTTTCCCTAATCATTGCAGAAACCCTCAAACAATATTTATCAGTTTTTGATGAAAAAAAATTAATGAAGCAAAAAAATACGTTTGGAAATTTTTCATTTATTAACGAAGTTTTTCAACGATGTTATTTAAATGATAAAGATACTGAGAGATATTTTAATACATTGATTAATTCACAAAACGATGCTGATTATTCAAGATATGTATTTTTTTTGATTAATTATTTAATTGAGAATGATAATTACGATAAGGCAAAAAAAGTTACTAATAATTTTGATTATTTAAATTCATCAGTATTAATTTCTCAAGGTAAAAAATGGATAGAAGATAAAAACTTAGGTAATTTTCAAGATATTTTCTTGTGCACTAATTCGAATGACATCGTTAGTGAACTATTTTTTCTAATAGCAAATCTCTATTCCTCTCAGAATGATTATGAGAAATCAAATTTTTACTTAAACATAGCAAACTATTTAAATCCTAAATTTATTTTCAATTTGTCTCTATTAGCTGAAAATTATTATTTGAATGATGATTATTCCAATACATTAAAAACTCTCGAAGTATTTGATAAAAAGTATGAATTT
>ENA-OREB01000572-OREB01000572.1-marine-metagenome-genome-assembly--contig:-NODE-572-length-18354-cov-7.931608_pt1 | contig 18354 bp, 10 predicted proteins | sample MGYA00248625_ERZ508552 | MGnify/ENA primary metagenome ERZ508552 (study PRJEB26219, sample SAMN06267888) | marine metagenome | isolation source: Monterey Bay, California, USA | place: USA:Monterey Bay...
ACTAGGAAAATTCTTTTCATTTATAAGAAATTTAACACAATTTTGTCTAACCCATTCTTCTTTAGTTAGCTTAATATATTTTTTTCTAATTTCATCAAAAATATAGTCACCATTTCCACTATTTTTGATTTTAAATGTATAATTTGGAAAGTCTAACTGTAACATAGTACAAATCTCGTATTTTTTTATGAATTTAATTAAACAAATAGAAAATGATATAAAAAATAATACTTATTCACCTGTTTATTTATTTATGGGTGAAGAAGAATATTATATCGATTATTTGACAAAATTAATTATTAATAATTCTCTTCAAGATCATGAGAAAGATTTCAATTTAAATATACTTTATGGAAAAGATACGCTAATTAGTGATATAATTTCAATATCAAAACAATATCCTGTAATGTCAGAAAGAAAGCTGGTTGTTGTAAAAGAGGCTCAAGATCTTTCAAAAAAAGATGTTGAAGGAAACTCATTAGATGATCTACTTAATTATGTAAATAATCCCTTAAACTCAACTATATTAGTATTAAATTTTAAACATAAGTCTTTAGATAAAAGAAAAGCAATCTATAAAGCAATTTTAAAGAATGGTTTAATTTATGAAAGCAAAAGATTATATGAAAATCAAGCTCAAGATTGGATTTTATCTTACTTAAAATCTTTCAATTTTATTATCGACAAAAAGTCCTCATTTTTAATTACCGAGTTATTAGGAACAGAAATTAATAAAATTGCAAATGAATTAGACAAGTTAATAGTTTTAAAAGGAAAAAATAAAACAATTACTCAGGATGATATAGAAAAATATATCGGAATATCTAAAGAGTTTAATGTATTTGAATTAAGAAAAGCAATTGGTGAAAGAGATTTATTTAAATGTATGAAAATCATTGATTACTTCTCTAAAAACCCTAAGTCAAATCCTTTAGTTGTAGTTATTTCCTTAGTTTTTGATTTTTTTATTAAACTATTTATATATCATAGCCTTTCGGATAAATCTGATAGGTCGATAGCATCTGCACTAAAAGTAAACCCATATTTTGTCAAAGATTATTCATCAGCTGCAAGAAATTATTCTATGAAAACTATTTCATCTAAAATTTCTATTTTAAGAGAATTTGATTTAAAATCTAAAGGACTTGGAGCTAATAATACATCTAATTCAGATATTCTTAAAGAATTAATATTTAAGCTATTACATTAATTTTGGATATAGTTGAGGATCCGCGTCATTCATCATTTCGTAAATTTTTTCAAAAATATCTTCTTTTGAAGGTTTAGAAAAATAATCTCCGTCAGTTCCATAAGCTGGTCTATGATCTTTTGCACTTAATATTTTTGGTTCGCTGTCTAAAAAATTATAAATATTTTGTTTAGACATTAATTGACTTAAAATAAATCCTGTTCCACCTCCAGGGACATCTTCGTCAATTATTAGTAGTCTATTTGTTTTTGAAACACTTTTAGAAATTCCTTTTTCGATATCAAAAGGTATTAAAGTTTGTATATCAATGAGTTCTATAGAGATATTAAATTCAGATAAATCATGTATAATCTCATGTATTAAGTTTAATGTTGAACCATACGAAACTACTGTAATATCACTCCCAGAGTTAATTATTTCTATTTCACCTACAGGTGTTCTTATTTCCGCAAGGTTTGAAGGTTCTTTTTCTTTAACTCTGTATGCATTTAAACATTCAATCAATAGACAAGGTTGATCACTATCCAGCATTGTATTATAAAACCCAGCTGCTTTAGTCATATTTCTAGGGACTAAAACGTATATACCTCTTAAGAAATTAACAATTCCACCTAAAGGAGAACCTGAATGCCAAATACCCTCTAATCTATGACCTCTTGTTCTAATAATCATTGGAGCTTTTTGCTTTCCTTTAGTTCTATAGTGAAGTGTAGCCAAGTCATCACTCATAATTTGGATAGCATATAATAAGTAATCTAAGTATTGAATTTCAGCAATTGGTCTTAGACCTCTTAATGAAAGCCCAATTCCTTGCCCAATTATAGTAGCCTCTCGAATACCAGTATCAGAGACTCTTACATCTCCATATTTATCTTGTAAGCCTTCTAAACCTTGGTTTACATCGCCGATCTTACCAGTATCTTCACCAAATATGATTACATTTTTTTTTGTATCTAATATGTTATCAAAATTATTTCTTAAAATAATCCTTGCATCAACATCTTTACAATCAGGGTTATACTTTGGTTTTACTTCCTTTATTTTTAGAGGACTATATATTGATTCGCTGTAAAGGTGCGAGCTGTAATCAGAGTAATTAATATTATCGTTAGAATTTATCCAATTAACTAGTTCTTTTTTTACATTTAAATCGACTTTATTTAAGTTATGTATGACTTTTCTAGCTGTAGATATTATATCTTTTTTATTAGGCTCAGAAATACTTGTTAATGAATCGATTAATGTTTTTATTTTAACAGAAATAAATTGACTATCTATTTTGTGTACTATGTTTAATAGTTCATCTCTGTTTTTCTTATTTGCAGACATAATAGCTTTCCAAGCTTTAGCTTTGTCTTCTTTAACTTGTTTTTTTATTACTCTTTCTAACTCTAATAACTCATCATTGGTGCTTATATTATTAGAAATTATCCACTCTCTCATTTTAGAATTGCAATCGAAACGCTTTTCCCAATCTAAACGATCAATATCTTTATACCTCTCATGAGATCCAGAAGTAGAATGCCCTAGGGGTTGAGTAAGGTCAGTAACATGAATTAAAATGGGTATATGATTTTCTCTACAAGTTTTTTCAGCTTTCTCATAAACTTTAATCAAGTTAACATAATCCCATCCCTTGACTTCCATTATCTCATATCCGTTCTTTGTATTTGTTTTTTGAAATCCTTTTAGTATTTCAGAAATATTTTCCTTTGTAGTGTGGTGTTTAGCATGTACAGATATTCCGTATTCATCATCCCAAATACTTGTAATCATAGGAACTTGTAATACGCCAGCAGCATTGATAGTTTCAAAAAACAACCCTTCACTTGTACTAGCGTTTCCAATGGTTCCCCATGCAATTTCATTTCCGTTTTTAGAAAACTTTTTGAAATCAAAGTCTTTGTTATGTCTATATATTTTTGAAGCCTGAGCCAAACCTAATAATCTAGGCATTTGACTTGCTGTAGGAGATATGTCAGAACTTGAATTTTTTTGAGCAGTTAAATCTTTCCACTCATACTGATCATCTAAACTATGAGTAGTGAAATGTCCACCCATTTGTCTTCCAGCACTCATTGGATCATAATCTAAGTCAGTGTGAGCATATAAACCAGCAAAAAATTCTAAAGATGTTAGCTTTCCAATAGCCATCATAAAAGTTTGATCTCTGTAATAGCCAGATCTAAAGTCACCATTTTTAAAAGACTTTGCCATTGCAAGTTGAGGAACTTCTTTTCCATCTCCAAAAATTCCAAATTTAGCTTTTCCAGTTAAAACTTCTCTTCTTCCAAGAATACTACATTCTCTACTTGTAACAGCAATTTTATAATCATCAATAACTTCATCAACAAAATCTTTGTAGGATAATACTGGATTAGCATCTTTGGAAATTTTCATCATTAATTAAGGTGATTAAGATTTTGCAAATGTAGTTAATCTATACCTTTTACGCAATCTCAGTAATCAACTTTAGTACCATTTCCTTCTAAATAATCCTAAAAGCACATCAGGTTCAAATGTGAATAAAAATCTAATTTTTTCGTTATAATTTGGGCTTTTAATTTCAAGTCCATTACTTGATTTAATCGGAAAGTAAATCTCAAAATAATCAGCAATAATATTGAACCTAATACCAGAGTCAAAAACTGTTCTAAATGAGTTATTTATTTTGGAATTTAAAACCCCTAAATCGACATAAAATAATAAGTTCTTCCATAATGTAGTACTCAAGTTAATTGTTGAAATAAAGTTATTACTGCGAGGGTTGATTAATTTCGATTTAAACCCGCCTTCAGCCATAATAATTTGTTGACTAAAAAATCCATTATTTTCAGATCTTCCATAGTAATTATAATCATATAAATAATCAGTAGGACGGTCCAAAGAAAAATCAAAATAATCATTGTTACTATTTTTATTTGAAATAAAATATCCTGTGAACGATCGAATGTTTAATTCCCTGTTATTTTTAAATAATTTTCTAAACTCATAGCTAAATGATATTTTAGAAAAACTTTTTGAAATTTGATAATCTAAAAACCATTTTTTGTGATCTATCACACCTGATTTTAAATTCATATATTTTACATTAAATATTTGATACTCTGGGGTGATGTCTGTATTTCCATTATTTGATATTTTTAAAAATCTAACATTCAATGAATTTAATTTGTTATTTCTAAGATTTGAACTTTCTCTGAAGTTAAAATTGATAAATGGAGTATATATTTTTGCTAATGAATTTTGATCATAAGAACTAATATTCCCATACAAACCATAGTTTATCATAAATAGATCTTTATTTCGAATATTCTTTGTTTTGTATATTATTGCTGATCCTGAAAGTTCTTTGGAATTTACACTATATAAGGGTTTAAATTTATAATTAAATTCCTTTTTTAAAATAGATCTATTATGAATTTGGGCGCCAATATTTATTCCATCGTATATATTTTTATAGCTTACAATTGGTGTGATATAAATATGATTGAAATCAGGATCTTCAATATCTTTGCCTATTTTCAACTTAAGTGGCTTAGATTTTAAATTATTTGATTCTTTATTCATTTTAGAAAAATAATTTAAATGATCTATAGTTTTAAGTTTTAAAATAGAATCAATGTATGATTTTTCATAATCAAATTTTCTCTTTAATTCATTTTTAAAATAATAAACTGAGTTTTGATTTTTTGATTTTAAAGTATTTTTAATAATCACAGAAAATTCATCTTTTTTGTTTTTTGAAAGAATATCATAAAAAATTAAACCAGACTTGTGTTTGTTAGCTATTTTTTCATTGAATTTTAATAATGAATCTTTAGGTGTATCTAAACTCTGAGTGTTATTAATCCTATCCATATGAGAAACACTAAGAAAGTATTTTTCATTGTACTTTAATTTTGAAGCGTACAAGGTTTTCAAACCTGGATATTTGGATAAATTTCCAGCCAAAGTAATATTTGGGTATTTCTTTTCTACATATTCAATCAACATATAGGTTTGAATTCCGTCCTTTATCCAGTAATCTTCTCTTGGGTTAATTAATAACGAATTATCTAAAACTTTACTAAGTAAAACTTTAAGTAATTGTAATTCATATATAAATTCATTTGGATATACTTCTAAAATTTCATTTAATATATTTAAATCATATATTTTATTTTCTTTAAAATCTGTCTTACTAAGAAGAATTTTATGATTTATACTTAGATCTAGTTCATTTTTTAAAAAATCTACAACTTTAGCATTGCTTATCTTAACCTGATCTTCATTTATTTTTTCGATTATTTTAAAATAGTTACTGTAAATGTTTTTTAAACCTGTTAATTTCTTAAAAGTTTTTTCTTTTTCAAGATATATCTTTGGATCATTTAGGTTTTTAGACTCCCAGTATGAGTATTTAAAACCATCTTTTATTAATTCATTTTTTCTTTGTTTTAGTTCTGTTGAAATTTTATAATTTTCAGGAATTTTAATTTCTAATTCGGTAATATTATATTTAGAGTTTGGAATATCCTTTAAATTTTTATTACTGTAAAAGGTCCACCTATCAATTTTCAAAGATGGAGCTAAATGCCAGTATTGTAAATAATATTCATTTGATTTAGTGTATCCATAGCCCGTAAATTTTTTACTCGGAATCTTAATATTATATTCAACTTTGACAACTGAACTTGTTGAGTCAAGCTTTACAGCTATAACATCTTGATTAGATTCTAGTCGAAAAAAATTTAATTTATCACCATTACCATTTTTAATAGATTTTATATTAGTGAATCCTCGTTCTTTATTTTTTGCTAAATGAAAGATTTTATTGTATTCTTCTGAAAAACTTTTAGCCAAAGGAGTTTGTTTAGAAATAAAACTATTATTCCAATCTAGAAGAAATATTAAGTCTTCCTTGATATTATTTGATTGAATTACTTCTATTTCTTGATTTACTTCTAGAACATTAGATAATGTGTCTAACTCAACAAAAATCTTTATGTCATATTGACTAAATAATAAAACTGTGTATAGTGAAAGTATTGGGGTTAGAATTTTTTTCAAAATGTAGTTTTTTAAAAGTTCGGACTAAGACCATAACTTTTATGAAACTGCTCTAAAATCTCAATTACTTCTTCTTTTGTGTCAACCAAGTGAATCAAATCTAAATCTTTTTTACTAATATTATTTGTTTCATCTAAAAGAGTTTGTTTAATCCAATTTAATAAACCTGACCAAAATTTAGTTCCAACTAGAATTATTGGAAACTTCTCAATTTTATGTGTTTGTATTAGGGTTATTGCTTCAAATAATTCATCTAAAGTTCCAAAACCACCAGGCATAACAACAAATCCTTGAGAATACTTCATGAATACAACTTTTCTAACAAAGAAGTAATCAAAATCAATTTTTTTATCATCATCTATGTAGACATTATCAAACTGTTCAAAAGGTAATTCAATACAAAGACCAACTGATCTTCCATTATTTTCTTTAGCTCCTTTATTAGCCGCCTCCATAATACCTGGACCACCACCAGTAATTACTCCATATCCAGCTTTAACAATGCTTTTAGCGATTTCAACTGATAATTCATAATATTCATTATCTCTTTTAGTTCTTGCAGATCCAAATATTGAAACGCATGGTCCTATTTTGCTCATTTTTTCAAAACCATTAACAAACTCCCCCATAATTTTAAATATGGCCCATGAGTCATTGGTTTTTATTTCATTCCATCCTTTTGGGTTTAATCTTGACATAGTCTTTTTTTTCTAATTTAATTCTTTTTTTAAGAACTGTCCAGTGTAACTAGTATTATTCTTAACAATATCTTCTGGTTTTCCTTCAAAAATAATATTACCACCTCTCTTACCACCCTCAGGTCCAATATCAATAATGTGGTCTACCATTTTTATTACATCTAAATTATGTTCTATTACTAAAACAGTATTTCCTTTATCAACAAGTTTATTTAACACGATCATTAGAACTCTTATATCTTCAAAATGTAGTCCGGTAGTAGGTTCATCTAAAATATAAAATGTATTACCTGTATCAATTTTGGACAATTCAGTTGCAAGTTTAATTCTTTGTGCTTCTCCACCAGACAATGTAGTGCTTTGTTGTCCTAAGCTTATATAACCTAACCCAACATCTTGAATTGTTTTTAATTTTTTATAAATTTTCGGAATATGTTCAAAAAAGCTTACAGCTTCATTTATTGTCATTTGAAGTACATCGCTAATTGATTTACCTTTATATCTTATGTCTAATGTCTCTCTGTTAAACCTTTTTCCTAAACACACCTCACATTCAACAAAGACATCAGGTAAAAAATTCATTTCAATTAATTTTAAACCACCACCTTTACAATTTTCACATCTACCACCAGTTACATTAAAACTGAATCTTCCTGGTTTATAACCTCTAATTAACGATTCAGGAACTTTAGAGAATAGGTTTCTAACTTCAGAAAACAAACCAGTATAAGTAGCAGGGTTACTTCTTGGTGTTCGTCCTATCGGAGATTGATTAATATCGATTACTTTATCAATATGTTCAAGACCTTTAATTGATTTATAAGGAAGTATATCTTTAAACCCATTATAATAATGGTTGTTCATTATAGGATATAAAGTTTCGTTTATAAGAGATGACTTACCACTTCCTGAAACACCAGTTACTCCAATCATTTTATTTAATGGAATTGAAAGACTTACATTTTTTAGATTATTACCAGTACATCCAGTTAATGTGATTTTTTTAGAGTTTCCTTTTCTTCGTTTACTTGGTTTGATTATTTGCTTAATATTATTAAGATAATCAGCTGTCAAAGAACTACTTTTTTTAATGTCACTTAAATTTCCTTGCGAAATAATTTCTCCACCATGTTTTCCTGCAAAAGGACCAATGTCTATTATATGATCTGCACTAATCATCATGTCTTTATCATGTTCAACAACAATAATAGAATTTCCTATATCTCTAAGAGACTCTAAAGATTTTATTAACTTTTCGTTGTCTCGTTGGTGAAGGCCAATACTGGGTTCATCTAGGATGTATAAAACACCCACTAATTGAGAGCCTATTTGAGTGGCTAATCTAATTCTTTGACTTTCCCCTCCTGAAAGGGTTTTTGCACTTCTGCTCAAAGTCAAGTAATCTAAGCCTACGTTAATTAAAAATTGTAATCTAGTTCGAATTTCTTTATTTATATCTTCTGAAATCTTTTTTTGATTTTTAGACAGGTTATTATCTAAATTATTAAACCATTCTAAAAGATCTGAAATATCTTTATTTACTAAATCATCTATATTTAAATTGTTTAATTTAAAGTTGAGTGATTCTTTTTTTAACTTTTTTCCATTACATTTTTCACATTTGACACTATTCATGTAGTTTTTAGCCCATCTTTTAATTGACATTGATTCAGCATTGTCAAACTGATATTTAATAAAGTTTACAATTCCTTCAAAATCAATATTGTATTCTCTTTTAACTCCTAAAGATTTACTTTCCACAATAAAGTCATCTTTACCTCCGTATAGAATCATCTGGATTGCTTTATTAGGAATATTTTTAATAGGATCGTTTAAACTAAATTTATGTTTTTTAGCAATTGTTTCAATTTGTTTGTAAATCCAAGAACCCTTTTTATTTTCTAAAACTGAGATTCCTCCATTTTCAATAGATTTATTTTTGTCAACAATAATTTTATCAATATTAACTATGTTAACAGTGCCAATTCCATTACAAGAATCACAAGCTCCTTTTGGAGAATTAAATGAGAAGTTATTAGGCTCTGGATTTTGGTATGATAATCCAGTGGCCTCACACATTAAATTTTTACTAAAGTATCTGAAAGAGTTATCTAATATGTCTACCAACATAATTGTCCCTTCTCCGTGGTACATCGCAGTTTTAATACTTTCCAATAATCTTTTTTGATTATTTATGTCTTTGTTTAGTTTTAATTTATCAATTACAATCTCTATATCATGTATTTTATATCTATCGAGTTTTAACCCTTTTACTAAATCAACAATTTCCCCATCAATTCTCACTTGGGTGAAGCCTTGTTTACTTATTTGTTCAAATAGTTCTCTGTAATGACCCTTTCTGGATTTTATAACTGGAGACAAGAGAATAACTTTTTTATTTAAGTAATTTTCTTGAATCAAATCTATTATTTGATCGTCAGAATAACTGATCATTTTTTTATTGGTATTGTAACTATATGCTTCACTAACTCTAGCAAATAACAATCTTAAAAAATCATAGATTTCTGTAATAGTCCCAACTGTAGATCTTGGAGATTTATTTGTAGATTTTTGTTCAATTGCAATAACAGGCGATAATCCATCAATTTTATCAACATCAGGTCTTTCAAGATTACCTAGAAATTGTCTAGCATAAGATGAGAAGGTTTCAATATATCTTCTTTGTCCTTCAGCGTAAATGGTATCAAATGCTAAAGAAGATTTACCACTTCCTGACAAACCAGTAATCACTACTAATTTATCTCTTGGTATGGAGACATCAATATTTTTTAAATTATGAGATTTAGCTCCTTTAATCTCAATTTTACCACCCATTTCTTCCATTATGTAAATCTACAATTTTATGATATTTATTAGAGCTATATATGGTGAATAAATTTTTAGAATCCGACTGCTTTGTCATCGCCTCTTTTATCTGCGCCCCCTTCTATTTTTCCGTCATCTAGAATTAAAATACCTTCAACTTTTGATGTTATTCTAGAACTATCAAAATGAGTTTTATATCCGTCAGCAGCTACCTTGTCCGTTATTTTTTTATCAAATCCAGTTGTTTCAAATAGTATTACATCAGGCAACCATTGATGATGAAATCTAGGCGCATTAACTGCTTGTTGCATGGTCATTTTAAACTCGTGAACATTTAATATAGTTTGTAAAACAGAGGTGATAATAGTTGATCCACCAGGAGTGCCTAATACCATGTATAAATCGTTATTTTTTTCAACTATTGTAGGAGTCATTGAGCTCAGCATTCTTTTGCCTGGTTCAATTTGATTTATTTCAGAGCCAATCAACCCATACATGTTCGGAACACCAGGTTTACTACTGAAGTCATCCATTTCATTGTTTAAAAAAAAACCTAACTCATCTGAATATAATTTTGAACCGTACGCTGCATTTAACGTAGTTGTAACTGAAACCGAATTTCCAAATTGATCTAATATAGAGTAGTGAGTAGTTTCACTACTTTCAGTAATATTTATTTTTCCTGGATTTAAGTCTTTGGATAGAGTAGGAGTTGAAAAAGAAAAGTCTTTCATTCTTGTTGATAAATACTCATCACTAGTTATTTTTTTGTAAGGAATTTCATTAAAATCAGGATCTCCTAAGTAAAAACTCCTGTCTGCATAAGCTCTTCTTTCCGCTTCAACTAATAATTTTATGTAGTCTACATTATTATGACCGTATTTTTGAAGATCAAAAGGATTAATCATCTTCATAATTTGCTCTAAACAAATACCACCACTAGAGGGTGGAGCCATAGATATTATTTTTAGATCATCATATTCAAAAATAACTGGCTTTCTCCATTTTGGTTGATAAGATTTCAAATCTTTCAAAGTTATTATTCCTCCATTTTTTTGAACAAATTTAACTAATTCACTAGCAGTTTTGCCTTCGTAAAACTCTTTTTTACCATTTAACATTATTCTTTTTAATGTCTTAGCTAAAGCAGTGTATTTTATAGTATCTTTTTCATTCCAAACTTTTTTCCATAAACTAGATTTATCATACTGAACGTTTTCAGAGCCATTCCAAAAAGTTTTCTTGTTATTAATTTCTGAATAATACTGTTTTAATCTAGCTTCTTGTTTTTTTGTGACTACTACTCCTTTAAGTGCTAAATCAATTACAGGTTGAAATATTTCTTCAATTTTTAAAGTACCATATTTTTCATAAACCTCAAACACGCCTGCAATTGTACCAGGAACCCCAACAGCTAAACCTCCTACAGTGCTAAGCCCTTCAATTACATTGTTATTCTTATCAAGATACATATCTCTTGTAGCTCCAATGGGAGCTTTTTCTCTATAATCTAATGAGCCAACTTCTCCATCATTTTTTCTAAAAACCATAAAGCCACCACCACCTATATTTCCTGCATATGGATATGCGACTGCCAACGCTAATTCAGTTGCTACCATTGCATCAAAAGCATTTCCACCTTTTTTTAATATTTCAACACCAATTTTAGAAGCTTCCTCTCGAGCAGTTACAACCATAGCATTATTGGAAATCACCCCCGTTTCGGTGGTAGCTTCATTACAACTAAACTGAAAAAATATAAGTATTATAAATAGGTAACGATAGATCATGATTTGGTAGAATTTTCTTCTAAAATACTTATTCAAAATTAGAATTAAAACTATGATGTGTTATATTTGTAAAAAATTATAATAAATGACATTAATCAAATCAATTTCAGGTATTAGAGGTACTATAGGTGGGGTAGTAGGAGATAATTTAACTCCTTTGGATGTTGTAAAGTTTGCTTCTGCTTATGGAATTTGGATAAGAAGAAATAGTGATAATAATAAAATAGTAATTGGTAGAGACGCAAGAATTTCAGGATCTATGGTCCAAAACCTAGTTATGAATACGTTGGTTGGTTTAGGTTTTGATGTTATAGATATAGGCCTTTCGACAACTCCAACAGTAGAAATAGCAGTTCCTCTTGAAAATGCAAGTGGTGGTATAATTATTACAGCAAGTCACAACCCAAAACAATGGAATGCACTAAAGTTATTAAATAGTAAGGGAGAGTTTTTGAATTCTAATGATGGTATAGAAATTTTAAAATTAGCTGAAAGCTCTAATTTAAAATATAATGAAGTTGATGCTTTAGGTAAAATCTCTGAAGTTAAAAACTATATAGATATTCATATTGATCAGGTTTTGTCATTAAACATTATTGATGTTAATAAAATTAAATCCTCAAACTTCAAAATTGTTGTTGATGCAGTTAATTCAACTGGTGGAATAGCGGTTCCAAAACTTTTAAATAAATTAGGTGTTGAGGTTATAGAATTATATTGTGAGCCTAATGGACATTTTCCTCACAATCCTGAACCACTAAGAGAGAACTTAACTGATTTATCAAGTCTTGTCGTTGAGCATAAAGCTGATTTAGGAATTGTAGTTGATCCTGATGTAGATCGCTTAGCTTTTGTTTGCGAAGATGGAAGTATTTTTGGAGAGGAATACACGTTGGTTGCATGTGCAGACTTTGTACTTGGTAAAACCCCAGGTCCTACAGTAAGTAATTTAAGCTCTACACGCGCTTTAAAGGACATTTCAGATAAACATGGATGCAATCATCAGTCAAGTGCTGTTGGTGAGGTTAATGTGGTTGAAATGATGAAGAAAAATAATGCCGTTATTGGAGGTGAAGGAAATGGTGGAGTTATTTATCCAGAATCTCACTATGGTAGAGACTCTATTGTAGGTATTGCAATATTTTTAAATTTATTAGCTGAAAGAAAACTAACTGCTTTAGAGTTAAAAAACGAATATCCTTTATACTTTATGAGTAAGCAAAAATTGCAACTTAATAATGATTTAAATTTCGAGGCTATACAAGATTTTTTAATGAATAAATATTCTTCTGAAAAAATTGATACCGTTGATGGACTAAAAATTGATTTTGAAGATTCATGGGTTCAACTTAGAAAAAGTAATACTGAACCTATCATAAGAATATACAGTGAAGCCAAATCTCAGGAATCAGCTGATGCACTAGCTAATAGTGTAATTAAGGATATTACTAATAAGTTTATGTAAGTTATTTAGATGGAGCTTTGTCTTTATGCTTCCATCTTTTGTGAGTCCAAGTATAAAATTCTGGAGCTCTAATAATTTGTTGTTCTACTTTCTTAATAAAGAGGTCTGATATTTCAAAATTTTCATAATCTTTTGGGGTTGTTGTAATTTTTTCAAAAGTAGTCATATAATATCCTCTTTTTATTCTCTCAGTTGCTAAAAATGCTATAGCTAGATTATGTTTTTTTGCAAGCATTTCAGCACCTGTATGAATAGGTACAGTAACCCCCATAAATTTACCCCAATGAAAAGCTCTTTTTAATTTTGGAGTTTGATCCGATGCAAAGCCATAAAGAGATATTTTCTTTTTTGATCTTGAGTTTTTGGCTATTGTAGCAATGGACTCTTTTGTACTAATTAAATACCCATTAAACCTACTTCTTGATTTTTTTATGATTTTATCAAAATATGGATTAGATAATTTTTTATAAATACCATAAATATCATAATTAACAAATCTGTCGAGAATAAATACCCATTCCCAACTTGCATAATGTCCACACATTAAAATTAAATCTTGCTCTGTTTTTTCAAGTTCTTTTAAAACTTCAACATTTTTAAACTGAAACCTCTCTTTAACTTCCTCTTCAGACATTCCTGAAAACTTTATAGACTCCAAAAGAACATCAGTTAAATTTCGGTATGTTTTTAATTCTATGTTTTTTTTCTCTTTCTTAGTTTTTTTAGGAAAAACTAAATTTAAATTATGTTTAACAGTTTCTCTTCTATATCTAATAATGTAATAAAATATGTAAAAAAGGAAATCAGATAATTTGTAAAGTAAAAAAAAATTAAGTCTTGATACTATCCAAAATAATGGATATAAAAAAATAAAAGATATTAAATGATTTAACCTATTAATCATGGAGCAAATATAAATATATATTCTATAAATTAATTTTAAGTGCTATTTTAATTAACATAATTCAATTTCATTACTTTTGCTAAAAATTTATTCGTGATTAAAACCGACACTATAATAGCGCTTGCAACTCCTCCAGGTATAGGAGCAATCTCTGTTATTAGGCTCTCGGGAAAAGACTCAATTATTATATCAAATAAATTATTTAAGCCCTTAAATAATACTGATCTGATTAATCAAAATACTCATACTGTTAGTTTGGGGTATATAAAAGATTCTGATATTACCATCGATAAGGTTTTAATATCAGTTTTCAAAGCACCAAAATCTTACACTGGTGAAAATATTGTTGAAATCTCATGTCATGGAAGTGTTTTTATACAACAAAAAATAATTGATTTGTTCACTGTTAACGGATGTAGATTAGCAGATCCAGGTGAATTTACCCTCAGAGCATTTCTAAATGGAAAAATGGATTTAAGTCAAGCGGAATCAGTTGCTGATTTAATTTCAAGCACAAGCGAATCTTCTCATAAAATTGCGATGGATCATATGCGTGGTGGATTTAGTAATGATATTAAACTTTTAAGAGAAGAGCTGTTAAATTTTGCATCATTAATTGAATTAGAACTTGATTTTTCAGAAGAAGATGTCGAGTTCGCTAATATGAAGGCTTTTGAGGATTTACTTGTTAAAATTATTTCAACACTTAAAAATTTGATAGATTCATTTTCACTTGGAAATGTTATTAAAGAAGGGATACCAATATCCATAGTAGGGGAGCCTAATACTGGAAAATCAACTTTACTCAATTCTATTTTAAATGAAGAAAAGGCTATTGTAAGTGATATAGCAGGAACTACTAGAGATTCTATTGAAGACGAAGTTGTTATAAATGGAATTAACTTTAGGTTTATAGATACAGCAGGTATTAGGTCTACTGATGATGAAATAGAAACTATAGGAATTAGAAAGACATTTGAAAATATTAATAAGTCTAATATTGTATTGTACGTTATTGACTCTTCAAAAGTGAATGACAAAAATTTAAATATTTATAAAAGCAATATTGATAAAATAATTTCTGATTATAGCAATAAGAACATATTATTATTAGCCAATAAGATAGATCTTGCTAATATTTCTTTTATTAATGATAATTTTTCTGATTATGATTTGATAACTATTAGCGCTAAAGATAATATCAATATAGATAAAGTTAAAGCTAAAATCTCCTCATATATTGAATTAGGTATAGTGAATAACTCAAGTTCTGTTATAACTAACTCTAGACATTTTAGTGTTTTAAATAATGCACTTACTGAAGTTCAAAACGTATATAATGGGATGAAAGATGGTATTTCTAGTGATTTGCTTGCAGTAGATGTTAGACAAGCTTTATATCATTTTGGAGAACTTACTGGTGAGATAACCAATGATGAGCTATTAGGGAACATATTTTCTAAGTTCTGTATTGGTAAGTAAAGTTAGTTTCTTTTAGTTATATAATATAATAAACACATGAAAAAAATACTTACACTTTTAATTATAGCACTGTTTAGCTCTAAACCTATTATCAGTCAAAATAATTCAACTAAAAAAGCTGATAAACTTTTTGATAGATTAGAATATGTAAAGGCTGCTGAAGAATATTTAAAGTTAACAGAAAAAAGCTCTGATAATTATATTATAGGAAAATTAGCTGATTCATATTATAACATCTTTAATTCACGTGAAGCGGAAAAATGGTATTCAAAAATTATAAATGATGATCCTAATGCCGATATTATTTTTAGGTATTCTGAGATGCTAAAGGCTAATGGAAAATATAAAGAGTCAAATATTTGGATGTCTAAATTTTCTAAAATGCAACCATATGATACAAGAGCTATTGCATTCAGAAATACTCCAAATTATATAGATAAGATAATTAAAAAAGGTAAAAGATTTCATCTGCAAAATCTAAAGGATGTCAACACTGTCTCGTCAGATTTTGGAGCATTTAGATATAATAATAAACTTTATTTAACATCTGGAAGAAAACAAAAAGGTGTTAAGAACAAGAAGTATAATAATTATACCTCAGAGGAAGAATATGTACTTGATGTTTTTAAATATGATGTAATTAATGATGTATATCTTAACGAAACTCCATTAGATGCAATAAACTCAAAATACCATGAAGGAATTATTGCATTTAATCCAACTGGTGATACTATGTATTTTGCTAAGGAAACTTACTATTCTAAATCTTATTATAAAGATTCAATAGTAAAAAATGACTCAACTAGAGAACAGGTAAGTGTTATTAATTTATATCGTGCCACAAGATGTATTAAAAAAGAAATTACATGGAAAGATAATGGTAATTGTAACTTTAATAAAGGTTGGAATGTCACCGAGTTGACATTTAACAGCGCATACTTTTCTATGAAAAATCCTGCTATGAGTTGTGATGGTAAAACACTATACTTTTCATCTGATATGCCTGGCGGTTTTGGGAATTATGATATTTATAAGTCTGAAGTTAAAGAAGATGGTAGTTTAGGAAAACCTGTTAACCTAGGTCAGAAAATAAACACAGAGGAGCAAGAAGTTTTTCCACACATGTGTTGTGATAATACTCTATACTTTTCATCAAATGGCCATCTAGGGCTTGGTGGGCTTGATGTTTTTTATTCAAAAAATATTGATGAAAAATGGTCTAACGTAAGAAATGTTGGTATTCCTGTGAATAGTAATTATGATGATTTTGCTTTCAAAATGGGTATAGACTGCACAAATGGATTTGTTTCTTCTAATAGACCAGGTGGAGTTGGAAGTGATGATATCTATGCTGTTAAGAAAATTAAGCGATTATGTGATATTTTATTAGAATCAATAGTTATTGATGCAAAAACAGATACTCCAATCGATTCGGCATTGACGTCAGTTTCTGACAATACTGGAATAATAAATAATAGTAAAGAAACCAATAATGAAGGGATTGTAGAATACATCTTTGAATGTGAAGATGAAATACAGCTAATGGTTAGTAAGGATGGTTATGTAGGTAAAATGTTGAATATAAAACTTTTAGATGTTGATCCTCCTTTATTAAAAATAAAGCTTGAACCGATTGAAGAATTGATTGTTGAAGAAAAAATCATCCTTAATCCTATTTATTTTGACTTTGATATGTTTAATATTACTAATCAAGCTGCTTTTGAACTTGACAAACTAGTGGCTATAATGAAAAAATATCCTAAAATGGTTATCTCAGCTGAATCTCATACTGATAGTCGTGGACCTTCATCGTATAATAAACTTCTTTCAGACAAAAGAGCAAAATCAACTGCTCAATATGTAGTCTCAAAAGGAATTAGTGAAGAAAGGATAAGTGGAATTGGTAAAGGAGAAGAAGATCCAGAAATTGATTGTGAGTCAGGATGTTCAAAAGACGATCATGCCAAAAATAGAAGATCTGAATTTATAATTATAAGTAGATAAAACTCTGCATTGAATTCAAAAGCTATAAATATTGTTTGGTTGAAACGAGACCTTCGTTCTCAAGATCATTTGCCTTTAAAAAAGGCTGAACGATCTGGCATTCCTTATCTAATTATCTATCTCTTTGAACCATCAAGGATTGAGTATCCAGATACCAGTCATAGACATTTACAATTTGTATACCATTCAATCGGCAATTTAAATAAAGTTTTAAGTCAATTTAATAGACGAGTTGACTTATTTTATGCAGAGGCTATTGATGTATTTAAATATTTAATTAAAGACTTTAATATAATTTCTGTATTTAGTTACCAAGAAAGTGGAACTCAAGCCTCTTGGGAACTAGATAAAAAAATAAAAGATTTTTATAAATACAATAAAATTAATTGGGAAGAATCACAACGAGACGGTATTATAAGAGGTATTAAAAACAGGGAAGATTGGAATAAAAAATGGTATAATAAGATGCATTCATCAATCATTCAAAATAAATACACAATCTGCAAAGAAAACCCCTTAGAACACTCCTTTTTAATGCCCTCAAAATTAAAGTCTCTACTAAATGAGTATCCAAATAACTACCAACCTGCGGGCGAACAAAATGCTTGGAGATACTTGAAATCTTTCACTAAAAAACGAGGGTTTAACTACCAAAGGCATATATCCAAGCCTATGGAAAGTAGAATGTCTTGTAGCCGCTTATCTCCTTACTTGGCATGGGGCAATATTAGCGTCAGACAAGCTTTTCAGTTTGTTGGAACTCATCCCAATGGGACAAAAAATAGCAAAGCCTTTTCGGCCATGCTTACTAGACTACATTGGCGTTGCCATTTTATTCAAAAATTTGAAATGGAGTGTCGCTATGAAACAGAGTGTATAAATAAAGGTTATGAGATTTTGCCACATGAAAAAAATGAGGTATT
>ENA-OREB01000575-OREB01000575.1-marine-metagenome-genome-assembly--contig:-NODE-575-length-18336-cov-2.813571_pt1 | contig 18336 bp, 11 predicted proteins | sample MGYA00248625_ERZ508552 | MGnify/ENA primary metagenome ERZ508552 (study PRJEB26219, sample SAMN06267888) | marine metagenome | isolation source: Monterey Bay, California, USA | place: USA:Monterey Bay...
GCCGTCGGGGTTCTCCGGGTCGGGTTTTTGGTATACCAAAACGTCCTTGTCAATCAGTGCTTCAGCAAGGTCTGGTGACCGTCCTTTGGATTCCGCCAAGTCGCGTGCGTCCCGCGATAGGTACGATTCGAGCTTTGGCTCGATAAGTCGGAACGCCCCTTGTTCTAAGTCGAATCCGATCTCGCCAATGTCACCGAATTTCGCATTGGGATCGATCAGGATTTCATCACAACCTAGTGCGACGAGTGCACCGCCTGAGATGGCTTCGTTCGAAATAATGGCAACCGTGTAGGCCCATTGGCAGTCCCTAAGTTTTCTTGCCATTTCGAGGCTTTCCTGTTTAAGGCCTCCCGGACTGTCAATTTCGATAATCAACAGATCGACGCCTGCGCGGCGAGCCATTTCAAAACGATTGTCAAAATACATTTTGAGTTGTGGTTGGATTTCGCCTTTGAATTCAATAACTGCCGGTTTAGTAATCTTGGCTGGTCGAGGTCGAGTCGCATCTGGAACCGAAGACGCTTGGTAGTAGGTCGCCATCGCGTCTACGCTGATAGCAAGGCAAACTGCTATCGCGAAAATTTTACACAGCTTGAATCTTAGTTTTGTATCTTTTTCAACCATAATTGGTTTGTCCTGGCACTCGTGCACTTTGTTTTTCTTGCCTGCTAGCTCTCGTTTAACAACAAATTGTCGGGGGAATATTTCGAGCTTGGAGCGTTTCGGCAATTACATTCTAATGCTTTAACGATTCGGCACAAAAGGTGCAAAAAAACTAATAAAGGGTTTCGGCGTCGCTGAAACTCGAGCTACGTCTCAGTTGATTCAGGTTAGTTGCTTCAAGGATGGAGCCATTTTGAAATTAGTTGAGGTTGGTAGTTAGAGGACTTATCTTTAGATCGACCATTCCAAGGAGGGAACGGATGAGGGTTAAATTTTCACCAGAGTTGCCGCTGATTTTCGCACTCGTTAGTTGTGTCTTCTTGTTAACATCCGACGCAAGCGGTCAAACCTCTCAAAATTCGTCCCCTGCCTGTCTGTATTTCGTGACTCAGCAAAGCTGTCCGCCATGCCGACAGATGGATCCAGTGATTGAACGCTTAGTTAGTCAGGGGTATCCGGTAAAGACCGTGCATCTTGAGACTAATCGTGCCTGGGCTCAGTGGGCGAACGTTCAAAGGACTCCGACTGTGATTATGTTGGACAGCAACGAGCGGATCATGAAGCGTTTTTCCGGGGTTATCGGTGGCGATGTATTGCAGGGTTGGTTCGCAAATGCAGGGATAAGCCCTGCGGCTCAGAAGCAGAATCGGTTACCAAAAGACTGGGAGCGGCATTTTGATGAACCAAGCGAATCAGTTCCTCCATCGGGTGTTGGGGAATTGTCTAATGCCAATCCGGGGAGTTCCAATCCAAAAGATTCTTATGAAAGACTTGCGCTTAGGTCTACGGTCAAGATTAGCTTAAACGTCGCTTCGCAGGCTTATGTTGATTATGCGAGCGGAACTTCCATTTACAGTAATGGCAATACCAGCCTTATTTTGACCTGTGGTCATTTGTTTCGAGAGTCCAACGGTACGGGAAAAATATCCGTGATCGCAAGTGCCGAAGATGGCGGCGTTCGCGAGTTTGAGGGTGCTTTGCTTGCGTGGGATGCCAAAAATCGAGATGTCGCTTTGGTGAGGGTTGATCATCCTGGGTTTCAGTTGCCCGTTAATCCCATCGCTCCACGAGCAACGAGCAATTTCGAGTCTGACAACCTGTTCACGCTTGGTTGTGACTACACTAACGCCGCGACCCTTGGGGAAACCTATCGCGGGATCCGTCAGACTGGACCAACGATTAGGCAAACAGAAATTTTAAGACAGTCGAACTACAGCGGGATCTATAAATTTGACACTGCCGGGAGCCCAGTCCAGGGGCGGAGTGGCGGTGGTTTGTTTACCCGAAACGGAGAGTTGATTGGCGTTTGTAACGCTCGCATTTGTAACGCAGACGAAGGTATCTACACGGGCTTGGACTCGGTCTACTGGGTGATTGAAAAAGCGGGATGTGGCGGTTTATTCGATTCGAAAGAAAACTTGGCGGAAGTAGAGTCCCGTACCCAGGAGGCTTCGATTGTGTCTGCGACGGGGTTTCGTGAGATTCCCAACGTCGATGAACGGGAATTGTTTGTTCCTAATCAAACTGACCGTAGTCTGGTTTCGGATGGACGCCGAAGTAGGGTCATCATTATTATTGAAAATGAGTCGGGTGAATCAGAGTTAATCAGGGTTGAGAATCCAACTTTGGAATTGCTTGGGAGTGTCCGTGCCTTCAAAGAGAGTCGGCAGAATTCGTTGAAGCAGTTGGAGATTACCTCGGTTCGTGCGAACGAACGTCGCTAAACCGTTGGCACGAATCGTCCAAAATGGAAATGTCCAAATGCGGTCGTATGGGGTGGCAATCCACGAGATGGCTTGGTTGGCGATGGAAACAACCAAAAAAATTCAAAAAAATAAGAAAACGACTGTGCTGAACAGGTAGTTTGGGTCCTCGGAAGTCCCGAGGATTTGGAGGCTGGGGCTAAATAACCGCAAAAAACGGCATTTTCCCATTGGTCCTTGGATTGTGCCGGGTTAAATAACGGGTCAAAATAAAGCCCCGCTTTTATTTTTGATTCGGAACCTAGAAGGGTTTGAGTGGTTAAATTAACCAGAAGCCCGCATCGATCCGAGGAAGAGTGGTCGTCGCAGGGTGTTTGAATCAAAAATAGATTTGTCCCACATATCAAATTCAGGAGATGGTGATGGTTTTTCGAGGCAGATTTCAGGTCCTCGCACTCGCAGTGTTGTGTGCGTTTTTAGTGGCGGCAGACTTTGCGATGGCTCAACCTGGTGGTCGAACTCGCGGTACCGGTGGATCGATGTGGGGGCAAGTTTCTCAATTGAATCTGCTTGGGCAAGAAGCCGTTCAGAAAGAACTTGAATTAGTTTCTGATCAGGTAGACGCGATTAAGGAAGCGCAAGACCGTCAGCGTGAAATGATGCGAGAAGTTTTCATGGGCGCGAGAGACCGGATGCAGGGACTCGACAATGACGAGCGACAGGAACTCTTCAAGGAAATCCAGGAAGAGATGAAGGAAGCTAACTCCGGACTTGAAAACGAGGTAATGGAAGAATTGCTGCCTCACCAGATTTCACGATTGAAGCAACTTTACAATCAGGCTCAAACGAACCGCAGCGGCGGCCCGCAGAGCGGAAGTATGCCCAATAGTTTGGTTGAAGATTTGGGGCTCACTGAAGAACAGCTCAAGGAATTGAAAGAAAAAGCGGCTGAAGTAAGCCAAAGGCTGAAGGAAAAAGTCGCCAAGCTGCAGGCTCAGGCTCAAGATGAGATTTTCTCGTCTGTGTTGACTAAAGAGCAACTCGGCAAGTATGAAGAGTTGATGGGAGACAAGTTCGAGTTTCCGGCACCGACCCGTGGAAATTGGGGACGGAGCAGCGATCGAGGTAGTGATCGGGGCGGCGACCGAGGTAGCGATCGGGGTAGCAGCCGAGGTAGTGATTTTTAGTCATTCTCGCTGCGGGATAACCAAGAAGATAAACAAACGGTTCGGGCTTTCCCGAGCCGTTTTTTTTATTGGTCATCAGTGGCGTGAATTGGGCTGGAAATGCCTAGTCAGAAATCGCTAAATTCAGAGCCAGGAACTAAAATAGTCGAAACTTGCCGAGTTAAATGGGGTTTTATTGAGGACGGAGAGGGTGAGAAGGCGGGTAACGCTGGAAAACTGTTCCGTCTTGGTTGATCCTGTGTTAACCGTCTTGGCCAGTTCGGGTTGGGACTGTTATTACGGTTGCTCAGCGGTTCTGGTCGGGATCCTGAGGAAATGGAATCGAATCATGTGTTGGACGCAATTTTGTGCTCTTAGAGTCCGAATTCGTCACGCATAATGTCGCATTACTTTCGGCGTGGCCTTGATAGAGTTGAGTTTTTTGAAAACGAAATGGTGTCGTGGTTAACTTGGTCAGCGATAGTTTCAAACCCAATTTTGATTTGTAGAGTCTGAAATGCAATTAGTGGAAACTTTAGTTCGGCGTGGATTGGTATCTGACGCTCAGTTTAACCATGCTGAGAGTCTTGGCGGTGATGTACTGGCATCGCTAGTTGGGGCGGGCGCGGTTTCTCATGAAGCGGCTTTAGAGGCGATGGCGGACGAAGTCGGTGTAAAGTTTTTGGACTTGCGAACAGCCGATATTGATTTGTCCTTGCTCGAAGATTTTCCACTGAAGATCATCTATCGCCAGGTCTTGTTTCCCGTCAGTCGCGAAAACGGCACGATCGTCGTTGCAACCAGTGATCCGCTCGATTTTTACCCGCTGGACGAAATCAGCGCGGCGATGGGTTTGGCAGTTGAACCCGTTTTGGCCGAGCAATCAGAAATTGCCAAATTGATCAAAACCCACCTCGGTGTTGGTGGTGAGACGATTGGCGGCTTGATCGAGCAAAGAACCGAAGACGGGATTGAGTTGCTGACCGAAATTGAGACGGACGGTAGCGAGCTTTCCGAGATGGCACAGGAAGCAAGCGTTGTTCGTCTGGTCAATGAAATTTTGCTTGAAGCTGTTGAGTCGCGAACCAGTGACGTTCACATCGAATCGCAGCAAGACGGAATTGTGATTCGAAATCGAATTGACGGCATCCTTCATACCCAACCGGTTCCACCTGAGATCAATCATTTCCGCGCTGCGATCATCAGTCGACTGAAGATCATGGCGAAGTTAAATATCGCCGAGAAACGGTTGCCGCAGGACGGCCGAATTAAGATTCGGGTCAAAGGCCGGGAAGTGGACGTGCGTGTTTCTGTGATTCCGATGATTCACGGCGAGAGTCTCGTGATGAGGATTCTGGATAAAGGCGCGATGGTTTTTGAGTTGCAGGGCCTCGGAATGTCTGAGGAAACTTATGATGAATTCAGGAAATTGATTTCGTTGCCACACGGAATTATTTTGGTTACGGGGCCTACCGGTTCTGGTAAGACCACGACGTTGTACAGTTCGTTGATTGAAATTAACGATCCAAAAACAAAGATCATTACTACCGAGGATCCGGTTGAGTACCAGTTAAAAGGTATTAATCAGATTCAGGTGCATCCGAAGATCGGATTGACCTTTGCCCACTCGCTTCGAAGTATTTTGCGGCACGATCCTGACGTCGTTCTGGTTGGTGAAATTCGCGATTTAGAGACTGCGGAAAACGCCATCCAGGCGTCGCTCACCGGTCACCTTGTGTTTAGCACGCTTCACACGAATGATGCAGCCGGTGCGTTTACGCGGATGGGTGATATGGGTGTCGAGCCGTTTTTGGTTGCCAGCACCGTTGAGGCAATTATGGCACAGCGACTTGTTCGTCGGCTTTGTAGTTGTCGCCGCGAGGTAAAACCCGCAACGGCGGATCTACCTGATGATTTTCCGATGGAAATGCTGGATCATGGGCCAATTTACGAAGCTGTTGGTTGCCGGGAGTGCCGGGATGTTGGGTATCGAGGAAGGCTCGGTATTTACGAATTGCTCGTCACGACGGATGATCTGCGACAAATGGCTCATGATCGCATGAGCACTTGGGAAATCAAGAAAGCTGCCATTGCCGGCGGAATGAAAACGCTTCGCGATGATGGCTGGCGAAAAGTAATTCAAGGAGATACTTCGGTGGAAGAAGTGCTTCGAATAACCAAGGGTGACCGGCGAAGTTAAAGAGGGTTTTCTTTTCTTTTTGGTCCAAGTTTGATGGTGGCCCGGAAAACGAAACGCGTAGAAGTTCTTAAGCGGAATTAAAATCGAATGCCTGAATACAATTACAAAGCAAGAAATCTGCAGGGTGAAATCACCTCGGGTTCGATGTTCGCCAATACTGAAAAAGATATGGTTGGGGCGTTGTCGGCAAAAGGGTTGTTCCCTGTTTCAGTTTCCACGGAAGTTGAGAAAAAACAAATTAGTTTTGGTGGCGGCCGAGTTAGCGATCAAAAGATTGCTGCGTTTTACGAACAGCTTGCTTCGTTGATAACCAACGGAGTGCCGATGATGAGGTCTCTCAGGATTCTTAAAGAGCAGGCTCAGATTCCCGTTTTTCGAAATGCCTTAGAGGATGTGATTGAGCGGGTTGAGGATGGTGAGACGCTTTCCGATGCGTTTGCCAAGCATCCCAAGGTCTTCAGTGAGATGGCCGTCAATATGTCGCGGGCGGGAGCTGAGGGTGGTTTTCTCGAAGACGCACTACTGAGAGTCGCGAAGTTTACTGAACAGCAGTCTGAACTAAAATCGAGGACTACCGGAGCGTTGATCTACCCGGCGGTTCTGGCGACGATTGGTACGATCGTGGTTTCGGTTTTGATCATATTCTTTGTGCCCAAATTTGGATCAATGTTCGACCAGCTGCGGGCAATGGGCGAACTGCCTCTGGTGACCGAATGGTTGTTGTGGTTTAGCGATTTTGTTCGGGGCTACGGAATCTTTTTCGCTGGATTCGCTGTGGTTGGAATCGTGGTTTTGAAATATCAACTGGCGACGGAGGCTGGCAGGCGTTGGGCGGATCGTTGGAAAATTAAATTGCCAATACTGGGGCCAATCTTCCTCTCGTTGGCCGTTGGAAGATTCTGCCGAGTATTGGGGACCCTGCTGCGTAATGGTGTGCCGATCCTTCGCGCTCTCGACATCAGTAAAGACGCAACAGGTAATAAGATTTTGTCCGAGGCTATTGCCGACGCCGCCGAGAATATTACTTCGGGTGATTCGCTTTCGAAACCCTTGGGTCAATCGGGGCATTTTCCGCGGAACGTCACGGAGATGCTGAGTGTTGCAGAAGAATCAAATACGCTTGACGACGTGTTAATCAACATTTCCGATGGCTTAGAAAAACAAACGGTTCGGCGTCTTGATATCATGGTTAAGCTTATCGAGCCGCTGATGTTAATGGTGATGGCTTTCATTATTTTGATTGTTGTCGTGGCGTTGCTTTTACCAATTATGAAGATGGGGAGTGTGATGCAATAGAACGAAACTTGGATGCGTTTTTCACCCCTGTTTTTATTCAAACCTATAAGAAACTGTTTAAGAGGAATTGAGATGAAATTAAGAAGACAAAGTCGGCGGAACTCTGGTTTTACATTGCTTGAACTGCTTTTGGTGATGGCTATTTTGGTTGTTTTGGCCGGTCTTGGAACCGTCGCGGTAGTCAACCTGCAAAAAGGTGCGTTGACGAGCACTGCGACGATTGAGATCGAGACAATGAAAAGAGCCTGCAAGATGTTCAAGCTAAATGTAGGTTCTTACCCCGCGACGCTGGATGACCTGTACACCAACCCGACAGGCATGAGTCGTGCTCAATGGGGCGGCCCTTATCTGGATGAGCCAGTTGGTAACGATCCATGGCAAAATCCGTACTCGTACACGAAGGACGAATTGAATGATGTCGTTACGGTTAGGTCTTCTGGGCCTGACAAGCAGAGCGGCACTGAAGACGACGTTCCAGCAGCCGACAGTAAATAGTTCGCAAGTTTATTGGCCCCGTCCGGATCTTTTGACTCGGTCCCGGACGGGCGGTCGCAAAGCTGATTTAGTGGATTCCGCATGAAGAAGAAATTGCAAAACGTTGCTTTCATTCAACTGCGGAGTCGGTGCGCCGGAATGACTTTGATGGAGTTGCTTTTGGTCGTCGCAATCATGGTCGTTGTCACTGCCGTCGCGGCACCAACGGTACAACAAACGCTGGCCAATCAGTCTCTCAAGAAGAGTGCTGATCGTGTGCGCGTTGCGATGGGGCAGGCGCGGGTGAAAGCAATAAAGAACGGCGAAGAGTACGCAGTGTTCTTTTCTCCGGGAGGTTCTTTTTTTAACGTGGCTCCGTTTAGAACGTTCGAACAGCAAGGGGCACTTGCAGATCAGCGAGAGCGGGAACTGTCAGAGGGCCGGGCTACGAGTTATGAAGATGATCTGTTGCCAAGGGGAGTTGTGTTTGTTGCAGCAGAGGCGGCAATGGACGCCCGGGGTGCTGATGTCCTGGCAACCTCTGGGTCTAAAGGATCGCTTGAGCCCATCTTTTTTTATCCAGACGGAACTTCGCAAGATGCGATTATTACCCTCCAAAACCAAAAGCAGGCAACGATCGAAGTTCATCTTCGGGGCTTGACGGGGATCGCTAAGACCGTTCGCCCTGACTTCGTGGAAACGGAAGGGAGCCAATGATATCTCGGGGCTCACATGCTGCGAACTTCACTCAACGTAAACGTCGGCCTTCAGGGGCGCGATCTCGACGTGGGTTGTCGCTGTTAGAGGTTATTCTCTCGGTTGCCATTCTTGGTGGTTCGATGGCGGTGATTGGCAATTTGTATCACCTTGGGTATCGAAGTGGTCTCAAGTCTCAGCTGCTCAATGATGCCAACATGATCGCGGGTTCGACGATGGCCGAGTTGGTGGTGGGTGCGATTCCCTTAGAGTCCACTGGCAATGCCGAGGTTCCAAACAAGCCGAATTGGTTTTATTCGGTCGATATTCAGGACTCGATGCAGGCGGGATTGTTTTTGGCAACCGTGGTTGTGCGTCGCGGAGACGAAGAATCTGCGGTTCCGGCATCGATCTCGATCGTCCGTTTAATCCCTGATCCGGATTATGAACCGGAAGAGGATATGGAATAACATGGCATCCATTAACAAACTACGATCCGGATTTCCTCACGGTAGCCGGTTTGAATCGAAACGTGCTCGGGCGGGTTACACTTTGCTTGAGCTTCTGCTCGCACTGGGGTTGTCCGTGGTAGTGTTTTCTGCCGTGGGAGCTGGGGTTCAGATCTATTTGGTTGCTTTGACAAAGCAGCAGGCAATGGTCGAGCAAAAGCAAGTTGCCCGAGCTTTGTTGGCGATGATTGGAAATGATTTGAGGGCTGGTATTCAGTACAAGGCGACTGATTATTCAGGCTTAGATAATCTCATTCAAACTCAGACAATGATGCTCACTGGTGGTGCCGCAGCGGAGGAAGAAGAGGAGCCAGAGTCTCTGATCGTGGAAGAGGAAGTTTCCTTTAGGCCAACGATGTTGGGGAGTTCGAATGTCCTGATGATTGACATTAGTCGGCTTCCTCGCTTGGACCAGTACAATCCTTTAGTTGCATCAGCCGAAGATGAGGTGCAGTCGCCGTCTGATATTAAATCGCTCTCTTATTTTGTTTCATTGAGTGAGGGCGGTGTAGAGTCGGCAATCGAGTTTCAACCGAACAAAGCGCCGGGTGGTCTTTATCGTCGGGAGATTGATCGAGCGGTTGCCGAATACAGAGGCGAAACAGACCTCATGCTGGCGCCCGATGAATTTACCCGGTTAATCGCCAATGAGGTTGTGGATATTAGTTTCCAATACTTTGATGGCGAAGATTGGCAGTCTGAATGGGACTCGGTTGAAAACGGAGGTTTCCCTGTGGCAATCGAGGTCAACATTATGATTGACCCAGTGCGTTCAGCCGCCGGATCTCAGGACTACACCATAGATCAATCTGATCCTGATCAGATGCAAATCTTCCGAACGGTGGTCGATTTGCCCGTTGCCGAACCGATTGAAAGTGAAGGCAATTAGATGAAGAAAATGAAGTCTTTCGTTCAACAGGGTTTTAAGCTTGATCGACATCGTGCCGGTGGTCATGGTCGACGGCAGGGTATGCTGTTGGTCATCGTGCTGGTCACGGTTGTGATTCTTTCCTTGTCGGTTTACACATTCACCGCGTTGATGCAAACGGAAGAAGAGGCATCGAGGTTAGGCACGCGACAATTACAGTCGAAGAATCTTGTTGATTCAGGAATGGATTTCGTGCGTCTCTATCTCTCCAATAGTGAAGCTACGATTCGGGAAAAAGGTGGGCGCTGGGATAATCCAACTTACTTTCAGGCCGTTCCAGTGGCTGTGTCAAATTCCAACGCCGCTCTGGTTGGTTATTTTTCTGTGGCCACGTCGAGCCTTGATGAAGAGGGTGCTCCCGAAGGTCAGCGTTTTGGTTTGATTGATGAAAGCAGTAAAATTAACTTGAACACGATGCCCTATGCGGAGGCAACTCTTGCGTTGAGTGGCGGAAACGTTCGAGATTTGCTGATGGGTTTGCCGGAGATGACAGAAGAAATAGCCGACTCGATTCTGGATTGGATGGACGCGGACGACGAAGCGAGAGATTACGGTGTAGAGTCATCTTATTACGAAGGCTTGTCGCCACCTTATTCCGCGAAGAATGGCCCGATGGATAGCCTGGACGAACTGCTTCTTGTTTACGGAGTAACACCGCAGCTTCTGTTTGGCCTCGATTCAAATCGAAATGGTGTTCTGGATCCTGCCGAGATGGTTGGGACAAACGTGTCATCCGTCGATGCAGAAATGTATCTTGGCTGGGCGAATTATCTGACGTTGTATAGCAACGAAAGTAATTTGACGGCAGAGGGACTGCCTCGAATCAATGTCAATGCTGACGATCTTGAACAGTTGTATGACGATTTGAAAAGTGCTTTTGATGATGAGTGGGCCAACTTTATAATCTACTATCGCTGTTCTTCGGCGGAGCCATCGACTGAACCACCTTCAGAGACAGCGGTCGTGCAGAGCGCGGCATTGCTGCCTCCGGATTTTGCAGTCCTTGAGAGCAAACGGAAACTCAATTCGATTGTCGACCTCGTATTGGCTTACGTTGATACGAGTGAGTGGGACGAATTGAACCTCACCAGTTTTGCGGAGTCACCGGTAAAAGCAGGCAACATTCCTTTCGCGATGCCACGTTTGATGGCAAGTCTGACGACGTTTGAGGGGGCAACCATACCCGGCCGGATCAATATTATGCAGGCTCCGAGAGTCGTCTTGATGGGAATCCCTGGACTTGATGAGACGACCGTCGATCAGATCATTAGCCAACGCGGTACCGATTTTGAGCTAGATGATCCAACCGGTGCAGATATGAACCGAAAATATGAGACTTGGCTGTTTGTAGAAGGCGTGGTTGATCTGGCGACGATGAAAAGCCTGATGTCCTACGTTTGTACCGGTGGTGACGTTTTTGGGGCTGAAATCATCGGATATTTTGCCGACGGGGTCGGAACCTCTCGGGCGGAGGTAGTGTTAGATACTACGGTTGGTGTCCCCCGTGTTATTTCTTGGAGAAATAAGAGCCATTTAAGGTCTAGTTTCTCGATTGAAGCCCTCGGTACAAACATAATTGAATAGAGTTCGACTCGCGTTGTTTTCGAGTTAATTGATTAATCTGAAAGTTAGCCATGGCATTCGTTGCTATCCAAATCCAAGATGACCAAATCCTTGTCGCTGCCGCGAGAATTGCGCAGCGGTCGGTAAAGATAACCCACATGTTCTCCGTCGATCTGGCTGGCGATGCGGAGTTAGCTGCCGAAGCGTTGAAATCCAGTTTGGCAAAGCATGGGTTATCGCGAGCTGATGCGGCGGTCATCGTGAGTCGGGCTGATGCGGAAATCAGGGAACTGACCATTCCGCCCGCACCGGACAATGAAGTCCCAGACATGGTTCGGTTTATTGCCAACAATGAGTTTGTCTCACTCAGTGAGGCCTGGGCTTTGGATTACCTTCCTTTGCGCGGAGATGAGACTCAATCGCGGGACGTGTTGGCCGTTGGTATTTCGCCTGAGCTTCAGCAGCGGGTGATGTCAATTACTGGCGCTGCAGGGCTTAAGGTGAAGCACCTTTTGTTGCGGCCGCTGGCGACGATAGACTTGCTGGGTGAAGAGTTGAACGACGGGAAGTGTCGTTTGATTGTTGATCCCAATGGAGATCAAGCAGACATCTCCGTCGTTGATGGTAGTCTGTTGTTAACCACGCGAACGATTCGGCTTGCGGCGTCAAGCGATTTGAACGAGAGAACATCAACACTGCTAGCCGAATCCCGAAGGACGCTTGCTTCAGCCAAGACGACGCTTGGCGAACGCCCGGTAGCCGAAGCCATCGTATTCGGAGAGTCAGAGAATTATCAGAATCTGGCGAGTGAACTTGAAACGAAATTAGAACTGAGTGTCAGGCTAGTTTTGCCGAGCCAGTTCACTTCGATTGCCAGTGGTTGTGATACGCCGGAGTTTCCGGAACGTTTTGCAGCCGTTCTTGGAGCACTGGAGAAGCAAGCGGCAAAGGAAAAGTATCGTTTGGACTTCGTCAATCCAAGAAAGCCAATCGTGGTCAAGCAAGATCACTCACGCTGGTACCAAATCGGTGCTGCGGTTGCGGCTGTCTTTGTGATTGCGGTTGCCACGGGCTGGTGGGTGCTGCGACAACAAAATTCGGAGATAAATCGCCTGAAAGATGATCTAGCGTATCTGGTGCGGCTGAACGAAGGTGTTGATGACAACCCCAGTGTCAAACAGATTACGAGCGAGGTCGACAAAATTGATGTCTGGAAAGTGGCTGATATCAACTGGCTCGAAGAGCTTGGTGAATACAGCGAGCGGTCGTTGACTCCTGACGATAACATCGTCGATGTTTTCGACGCGGTTACAGGCCTCAAAGCTGGAGGAAATGCCCGCATCGTCGTTAACATGCGAACGACCGCCGTCGGAAAAGAAGCCGAATTGATTGGTGAGCTCAGCGAAGCTCGTTTTTCGGTGAAACCAACCCGAGGCGCTGTCGATCCAACCGACAAAAGTTACCCGCTAAGTACAAGTCTGCGAGTCGAATTTTCCCCGGACAAGGGTGCGTTAATAGAAGAGTTTAACAAGCGAGCGACCGAGTACCGCGATTCAACAATGGCGGCCGTAAGTCAAGCGAGCGAGGCCGTTCAAGGCGAAGCGAAAGAGGACGAAGCAAAAGAGGACGAGGCTAAAGAGAACGAGGCTAAAGAGAACGAGGCTAAAGAGAACGAGGCTAAAGAGAACGAGGCTAAAGAGGACGGAAAAGTGAAGGAAGATGCGGGCGAAGGTGAAGGCAGTGAAACAAATCCGGAATCATCGGAAGTTGCGGTCGCGAAGTGAACGTCCGGTGGTTAGCCATCCACGACATCAGCAAAAGATACACAAACAAACCAATTGAAGAAGTTTAAGCATGTTTGAAAAATTGACACCCCGAGAAAGAGTGCTGGTCTATGTGGTAGGTACAATTGTGCCTGTCGCGTTGGTCGTGGTAGTTGGCTTATGGTTTTTCAACTCACTGAATCAAAATAAGATCGACCGGGCTGCTCTCACTACACAAATCGGTGACGCAGAGTACGAGATGGGGGTTGGGAAAAAGGCCGATCGTCGCCGGGCGTACTACGAAAGCATCAGCCTGCCGTCCGACATCGAAGGAGCCAGTAACAAGTACCTGGCTTGGATGAAGGGTTTAGTTCGGGACGACTTGAAGCTGAAGTTGAAAATGTTGACGCCGAACGACAGCACGCCTCTCAAAGTTGATTCGAAGGTGGTGGGAGAGCGTAAGTCGTACACGTTGGCAATGGATGGCACATTAGATGATCTGACGAAGTTCCTCAGTCGTTTTTATCGAGTTGAGTTGCTTCATCGAATCAACTCGCTGAAGATCACACCGCAAAATGAAACCGTTGGAAGCAAGCGAAAGATTCGCAATGGAACACTCAGCATCGTTGCAAAAATTGAGGTCTTGTCGTTGACTTCTTCCACGGCAAGCGACGACTTTATTGATGAGCTCAGGCGTGAGATCGAAGTGGAAAGCGAATGGTCCAAAGAACTGGATGCCATGGCCGGTGCGGTTGTGCATCGTGATATTTTTGGCCCGCCCAATAATGAACCAACAGTCACGGCGAGGCCATCCCGCTCTTACACGTCGATGAAAGATGTTTCCGTAACTCTTTCGGCAAAGGATGCGGATGACGAGGATTTGCTAAAATTTGAGTTTTCGGGTGATCTGCCAATTGACGGTATGAAAATTGTTGCCGATGAGGGAAAGCGTTCTGGCAGGTTGCTAATTCCCGGACAAGAGGCAGGATCCTACAGTTTTGATGTGATGGTCTCCGACAATGGTTTCCCGGCAAAGTGGACAAAAGAGACGGTTAAGGTCATTTTTAAAGATGATGAGCCCCGAGTTGTCAAACCAGTCGAGAAACCTGCTCCCGCGTTCTTGAATGCCAAAGAGACACGGATTACGGCCATCGTTCGAGACCGATTGGGTGATTGGCAAGTTTGGGTCAATGTCAGAACGACCGGCGAACGTCTCAAGCTAAAGCAGGGCGACTCCTTTGAGTTGGATAAGAAAAAATGGGTCGTTGATGAAATCCGTGCTGATCAGGCTGTTTTCCGAGTTGAAAATAACCAATTGACCGTCGGGCCCTCTGAAGTTTTCTTTAGTGCTGAGCAGATTCCGCTTGCTCCACCGACCGAGGATGTAAAAAAGCAGGCTCCCGATGCGGAGCTAGAATCCGGTGATGCTAAAAAAAATGATGTCTCCTAAGCTGTGCTAGCAAGCATCTTTGGCCTTTGAGTTTTTGATTTTTGGAGAGCATTGTCTGGCTACGACTCCGGGTGTAACGCGGTCTAGGCGGTAAACCCGTGCGTAGTTACCCAGCTTCTCATTGCGTGTGAAAAGATTCTGAATTTTCCGCGTCTATCGATTGATTTTGTTCTAACGAGCGGTCAACTGCTGCCGATGTTTACGAATGTCCGACGTCGGCAACCCGTACGCCGTCCCGGATATGTTTCAATCAGGACCCAGCCTTTCATTCTTGTATTGGTCGAGATTCGTAAGGTTAAATTGAGGGTGGTTCTTGTAGGTGCCAAGTCATCTACAAGACCAATGCGGAGCCCCTTTTTGCCTAGGTCCTTGGTTAAGAATAAATCTTTAGACCCTAACAGGACGAGAAAATGGCTAAATTTTTTAGAAAGCCCTCTGGCAATCTTCGCACCCCTTTTTATTGTTTCGGCGCAATGGCGGTTGGCTGCTTGATGGGCGGCTCGTTGTCGGCTGATGAAAACGATAAAGATAAATTCCGGGCCAACGCGGCGGCACCGACGATTCAAACATCTCCCACTCAATTTGTGCCGATGCCTTCGGCTCGAACCGCGATTCCCGCTGTGCAAATACCAATGCCTTCGAGCGGATTAACTCCGTCGTCTGGGTCTGCAGGCACCAACGGATTTGTGCCAGCCTCTAAAGCTGCCCTCTCTCCGGTGTTTACTGAACCTACGGTTCCGGTTGCGAAGCCTGCGAGTGCAATTCAGCTAAATAACTTTGGCGTGTCCAACGAGATGGCGGTTAGTACTGCCGAAGGCCAATTTTCTCGGATGCCATTGACTCGAAACATTGCTGGTGAGAACGGACGTGCGTTCCCAAAATATATAGCACCGAAAGTCAGAAACGGTGTACATCAGCTGAGCGCTATTTCGATCGAAGAGTTTGAAACTACCGTCGTGAGGACTTGGGGACGGCGACTTGGCACGGCTACTTCTCCTGATGGGCGATACGTTCGTGTCGAGATTCCGACCCGTGTTTCTCAGCGAATGGCGATGATTGTCGATCGTCAACACGGATCATTGAAATTTGAAGGTGACGATTCGTTGCGTGAGAATTGGCATCAATTAATGGAGTCAATCGATTGTTCACCGGAAGTGACCGAGCGTGGGGCCGTACTCAAGACGGTTCTTGTGGATGCCAATCAGGATGAACTGAAGACCATCCAGCAAGCGGCGTTTTTAATGGGTTTGACTCAGGATATCACTCAGCCTGAAAAAGGCAGTCAAGAGGATAGTACCAAGCCAGAAGCCTCGATTACGTTACCTCCCGGCACGACGTTGCCACAAAACATGAATCAAGATGTTGATGATAACGTCAAGGATGAGGTTAAAATTATCCAGGATCCGGTTACCGGAATCATCACACTCGTCGGATCTGCGGCTGACGTGGAAATCGTGAGAAAAGTGATTGCGGAAATCTCTTCAAAAGCGAAAGCTCGGCAGGCGTTAGTTGAGCGGATTCCTTTAGAGTATTTGCTGAGCTCGGAAATCGCCGAGCAAATTCAGGAGATTTACGACGCGAGTTACGCATCCTCCACAGGAGCTGCAAAAATTCAGGCTTTGAGTTCGCCGAATGCCATCGTGGTTGTAGGGCAGCCAGCTGGTATCAAAGCGGTCCAGCAGCTAATTGGCTCAATGGATGTGGTTGCAACTGCCTCTGAGTTAGGTGGCTTCGAAGCAATTCCTTTGAAATATTTGTCGGCGGCTGACGCAAAAACCCGCCTGGACAGCTACTTTAATCAGGCCAACGCAGGCCAGGGAACGCAGTTGGCAAGCACGCCTATCGCGATCATCGCTGACTTTAGAAGTAACAGCATCATTGTGAAAGGCCCCAAAGAGGTCATCGCCCAGGCGCTTCAGGTGCTTGAAACGATTGATGTGGCTGAAGTCGATGGAAAAACGAATACCGTCAAGGTCTTTCCACTTCGAAACACGCTTGCTGAAGAGATGGCCATCGTTCTCCAGGATGCAATTAGCGGGCAGCAGCCGAACGCCGGGCAGGGTTACAATCCTAACCAACAGGCTCAGCAGAACCAGCAGAATGCCAATCAGCAAATTCAACCAACCCAGTCATCACTGGGTGCTGCCCAGTTGAGCTTGCGGACGATCGACAAAAAGGGGAAAGAAGTCAAAAGTGGAATCATGTTTGATGTCCGCGTGACTGCCGATCGAAACAGTAACTCACTCGTTGTTACTGGACCAGACGAGAGTATGGAGTTGATTGGTGCATTGATTGATAAGCTTGATCGAATCCCGGATGCTGAAACCCAGATCAAGGTGTTCGAAATTATCAACGGTGATGCCGAGGGATTGTTGACGATGCTCGAAAATCTGTTCGGCTCTGATACAGCACAGCAGGGTGGGCAGAACGGAACTTCGAATCTTAGCCAATTGCCACTTCAAGGCTTGTCGGCAACCGAAGGGTCTACTTTGATCAATTTGCGTTTCTCCTCAGATAGCCGAACGAACACGATTATTGCATCTGGCCCGGCGGGCGATTTGCAAGTCGTTGAGGATTTGTTGAATCGACTTGATACGCGTGATGTGACGGACCGTAAGCCTCGCGTCTACCGCTTGAGCAACGCACCGGCACTGGACGTGGTTGAGGCGATCAACTCTTACCTTGGTTCGCGGAATGACATTGTCGCGGACGACCCGCGAACGGGTGGTGCGTTCATTCAAGCAGATCGTTCAGTCGTGGTGGTTGCGGAAACGGTAAGCAATAGCGTTATCGTCAGTGCAACTCCCTCACAACGAGCGGAGATTGAAGAGTTGATTCGCGGACTTGATCGACGGCCACCGATGGTGAAGGTGAAATGCCTTATTGCCGAAGTCGATTTGGGACAGACGGAAGAGTTTGGCGTTGATATTGGAATCCAAGATTCCCTTGTATTTGACCGCGGAACTTCAATTGCAGCAGACGGTTCGATTGGTGGGATTGGTTTTCCATTCAATACCTCGCCACTGCCTGTCGCGAATCTGATCGGGGCCTTCCCGGAAACGATGGCAGGCCAGGCGGTGTCAAATCTTGCCACGGGAACGGTTAACTCTAAACTCGGTTACGGTGGTTTGGTGCTTTCGGGTGGAAACGAATCGATTAACGTTTTGATGCGTGCCCTCAAGGATAAGAGCTCGACCCGGATTCTGAGTCGTCCGCAAATCACTACTGTGGAAAATAATCAAGGTCGTGCTTCGATTGGTGCGTCGGTTGCTCGAATTGCAGGAACGACAGTCACCAACGGTCTCTCGCAGCAAAATATTGAGTTTGTAGATGTCGGTGTGATTCTCGAAGTGACTCCTCGAGTGAGTCCGGACGGAATGATCGTGATGGCGGTTAACGCCACTAAGTCATCCGTTGGTCCTGATTCTGATGGAATTGTGATCGGCTACAGTGACGGTGGAGTTAACTCGACACCGCTGCCGATTATCTCTCCAAATATTGAAGAGACAATTGCCCAGACAACGCTAATGGCACGTTCTGGCCAGACAGTAGTGTTCTCAGGTTTAATCACTGAAGAAAAGCAGCACGTAAAACGTGGAGCACCTATCCTGTCTGATTTACCCTGGATCGGTCCACTCTTTAGCTTTGAGTCGGATGTCGCGAAAAGGACTGAGTTGTTAATTATCATGACGCCGTACCTGATTACGGATGATCAAGAATTGACGGCTCAAAATAATGACGAAATGGATCGAATGCACTGGTGTCTGTGCGATGTTGCTGAGGTCTACGGCAATACAGATTACAAAGGCATGGAAGGAACGGAAGCTGGGGTCGAGACGATTTATCCCGATGCTGATCCTTCTGGAATGCAGGGTGCTCCGCTGTATAAGGTGATCAGTGGGAATGAGGCAGAGGCTGGCAACCG
>ENA-OREB01000577-OREB01000577.1-marine-metagenome-genome-assembly--contig:-NODE-577-length-18324-cov-3.157615_pt1 | contig 18324 bp, 16 predicted proteins | sample MGYA00248625_ERZ508552 | MGnify/ENA primary metagenome ERZ508552 (study PRJEB26219, sample SAMN06267888) | marine metagenome | isolation source: Monterey Bay, California, USA | place: USA:Monterey Bay...
AAAAGGCCGGTACACCTCAATCCCATTGACGTAGACAAGGTTTTCGTCGAAGCTTCCGCCGCGCACGTTGTAGGCGCTGGAGAGTTCACTGGTGAAGTTGACAGGGGCTTGGATGAGCAGGTCTTCCACCGTACCCCTCACGCTGGGGACGCGGGAGGCCATCCGCGGGTCGATTTTCTGAACAGGGCTGGTTCTGGTTCCGTCGGCTTCTACCTCGGCTTGATTGAGCGCCACACCCGCGCGAAGCCGGACATTGAGCTGTGTGCCCTCTGTGGTAGGAATGGCCTTCCGTGTGACGGCGTCAAACCCGATAAAGGTGAAGCGGATCGCGACCTCCTCTCCAGAGCGCAGCGGCAAATCATACCTGCCCTCTGTGTCTGTGACGGCAGCAGAGCGGCTGCCTTGTGGGAGCACTGTTGCGCCGGGAAGGGGTTGGCCTGCACCGTCAGTGACCCGTCCAAAGACGCGGTAAGATTGGGCTGTTGATGCAAAAGAGAGCCCCAAAAACAGGGCGAGGGTGGCCAGGTGTTGCACGTGGCCTACAACGAAAATGGAACGCAGATGTTGCACAGCGTCAGCGCTTGCCGTAATCCCCGTTGCGCAGGGCGTTGATGAACTGTCCCCATGCCGCAGGATTCAAGAGGCTGACAGGCATCACGCCTCCTTGATAACCCGCCATTTCGGCCTGACGTGCTTGGAGCACCCGGAAGTTTTCTTGGGGACTGGACCCCATGTCGGCCATGCGGTCATAGAGCGCCATGGGATCGAATTCCAAATTGCGTCGCGCCCTTTCTCGGGCATCGGCTTCCAATCTCAGGGCCAAGAATTCTTGTTTGAACCTCTCGCGGCTCGGCCAGGGGTAGATACGCGCCTCATCCATCATGACCGTGTCGCGGCCCAAGGGTTGAACGACGCTCATGCGATCCGGCATTTCTTGTCCAGTGAGGTCGGGCACAATCAGCCGGCCACTGTTCAATCCGATCGCGCTGAATACAATCGTGTCGCCCACACGGGCAGGGATGGCAAAGAAGCCATATTCGTCGGTGATGGTTCCGCGCTGGTCGCGCGCTCTGTAGACCGTCGCAAAAGGAACGGGACCCAATGAATCGCCTTCTACGACCACACCGGTGAGCTGCACCACCATGGGCGCATCGGTGCTGTCAGTTTGGCTCCAAACCGAAGTTGAAGCGGTGGTCAACAGCAGCATGGCTGCAAAGCGGGACAGACTCGGCATGGTCCAAAGGTAGGAGGCCGGGTGTCCCCGCCATGGAATTTCAAATGGCATGGGCGGTCTTGAACTCTGAGGTGGTGTGGAAGGTGATTTCCGGGAAGTTGCCGTGTTCCATATCCAGAATGAACTGAGAGGGCGCCAGATACACGTCGTTTCCATCCTTGTCTACCGCCATTTCTGAGACCTTGAGCCGCTTGAATTCAGCCACTTTTTGCTCATCACCGGTCAACCAACAGGCCTTGTGAAAACGCTTCGGAACGAAGGTCGCCTTGGCGCCGTACTCGTGCTCCAGACGGTATTGGATGACCTCGAACTGCAATTCACCCACTGTGCCCACCACCTTGCGGTTTCCAGGGTTCATGATGAACAGTTGGGCCACGCCCTCGTCGGTGAGTTGCTGAATGCCCTTTTCCAATTGCTTGGATTTCATCGGGTCATTGTTCTGCAGTTCTTTGAAGATCTCTGGAGAAAAGCTGGGAATGCCTTGGAACTGCAAGTCTTCTCCCTCGGTGAGGGTGTCGCCGATTTTGAAGTTGCCTGTGTCGTAGAGTCCCACGACATCGCCGGGATAGGCCTCGTCAACGACCGCCTTGGAGGAGGCCATAAAGGTGGCCGGGTTGGAGAATTTGAGCTTCTTGTTGAGGCGGGTATGCTTGTAAAAAGCCCCCCTCTTGAAGGTGCCACTGCAGACCCGGAGAAACGCAATCCTGTCCCTGTGCCGGGGATCGATGTTGGCGTGAATCTTGAAAATGAATCCGCTGAACTTTTCTTCGGTCGGCTCCACCTCACGTTGGGTCGTGGTGCGCGGACGCGGTGTGGGTGCGATGCGGATGAATGAATCGAGCATCTCCTGCACACCGAAGTTGTTGACTGCTGAACCAAAGAATACCGGGGCCACTTCGCCGCGGGCATAGGCCTCCATGTCGAGGGGGTCATAGACGCCTTCCACCACCTCCACGTCTTCGCGCAGCTCGGCAGCGTATTCGGCACCGACCATTTCGTCCAGCGCCGGATCGTCAAGTCCCTCAATGCGGAGGAGGTCTTCCGTGACCCGCTGCTTGTCGCTTTGGAACAAGCGCAAGGTTCCATCAAACAGGTTGTACACGCCCTGAAAGGTGTGGCCTTGGCTGATGGGCCAAGAGAGGGGGCGCACTTTGATGGAGAGCTTTTCCTCGAGCTCGTCGAGCAGGTCGAAACCGTCCCTGCCTTCCAAGTCCATCTTGTTGATGAAGATGATGACGGGGGTGTCCCGCATCCGGCAAACTTGCATCAGACGCTCGGTCTGGGCCTCGACCCCTTTCACGCAGTCAATGACCAAGATCACGCTGTCCACCGCTGTGAGCGTGCGGTAGGTGTCCTCTGCAAAGTCGCGGTGACCGGGAGTGTCGAGCAGGTTGATCAGGCAGTCTTCGTATTCAAATGCCATGACCGACGTGGCCACCGAAATGCCCCTTTGTCGCTCGATGTCCATGAAGTCCGATGCGGCCGTCTTGGTGATCTTGTTGGACTTCACCGCACCTGCAGTTTGGATGGCCCCTCCAAAAAGGAGGAATTTCTCCGTGAGCGTCGTCTTTCCCGCGTCAGGGTGGGAGATGATGGCAAACGTCTTGCGGCGGGCGATTTCCTGAGTCAATGCGGACATGGACCGTAAAATTAGCCTACTGAGGTCCGACCTGAGTCAGCATGTCCAGCCAACGTTCTACAAGCTTTTCTCTCCGGTGATGCTCGATGTAAGGCGTGCAGGCCGACCTGCGTGGAGCCAAGACATCGGGATGGTTGCGCAACGTGAGCAGCGTGTTGGCCAAGGCGTCCGAATCGCCTGAAGGGAAGGTCCATCCGCGGCGACCGTCCAGCAATTCTGCCGTCCCACCAGAATCGGTGCCTATGACGGCACAACCTGTGGCCATGGCCTCCAAGGTGACCGATCCTACGCTCTCCTGTGTGGAACAAACCGCCACCACATCGGCGGCGAGGAAAGCATTGCGGGGGAACCCTTCGTAAGGCCGGAAGTGGACGCGCCATTGGAGCTCATTGTCGCGCACAAAGGCCCGGACTTCATCAAAATAATCGCTCAGGGTATCCAGCGTCGGATCACCCACCACCAATGCGTGGACATCCTGGGGCAATTCGCGCAAGGCAGCCACGAGGACATCTTGGCCTTTTTTGCGGTCAATCCTGCCCACCAAGGCCACCACAAAGGACTCTTGGCTCAATCCCAATTGCAGGCGCGCTTGGCGCTGCTCTTGGACGGGGTCTTGGACCGGCTTGAACCACTTGTCGTCGAGGCCAAGGGGCAGGATGTGCACCCGATCTTCCGTCATCGGGGTGTTTTCACACACCTGCTTTTTGAGCCAAGAAAGGGGGGAGACCCAAGCGTCTATGGCACCAAACCGGAGGATGTGGTAAAACGACCGCTTGGGATTCGGGATTTGCATGCCCTGGTGAAAGACCAGTTTGGTGGGGCCTCCCAACCAGCCGATGATCCGCCGCGCCCAAGCCGAAGTGTCCAAATCCCGGGGGTCTCGGACCCACAGCCAATCAGCGCGGTGTCGGATCAAGCGCGTAGCGCGGTGCACGGCGGTAGCCAGCGCGAAATAGCGCCAGCCTTTCCGAATGGTGCGCAGGTCAAAGTTTTCGCCGGTTTCCTTTTCTTCCAAGTAGGCCAGTGCAGCGCGGCATAAGGGGCTGCCATCGAGGCACAATACGCGCACATGGTGGCCCGCTTGGGACATCCACCGTGCATGGCGCAGCAGGTTCATTTCCAGGCCTCCCCATCCCTCCGAGGTGGAGAGGAACACGAGCCGCAAGGGCAATGGTTCTGCTGCGGTGGATTTCACAGGAAGTCAGGACGGATGGTGATGTCAGACACGACGCCATGTCCACGGGCATCGATGGCATTCAGGACTTGACGCGCCACGAATTCGGGCTGCATGCCTTTCTTGAATCCCGGACGGTACTGGTCCAGCAGTGATGCGTCTTTGGTCTGTTCAATGAAAGCCGTATCCACTGCACCGGGACAAATGGTGGTCGAAGCGACCTTGTCTTTGAGGTCTTGGCGAATGGCTTCACCCAGGGCGAGTACCGCATGCTTGGTCGCGCAGTAAACACCGCTGTTGGGAAACACATTGCGAGAAGCCACCGAACCGATGTTAATCACCAGGCCTTGGCTTTTGATGAGGTGCGGCAAGCACAAGTGCAACGTGGTCAAGACCCCTTTGATGTTGACATCCACCATGGTCATCCAATCCTCCAGTGCTGCCTTGTCCAGGGGGGAGAAAATGCCGAGGCCGGCATTGGGTATGGTCACATCCATACCGCCGAATTCTGCGGTGCAGCGTTCGACAGCTTCGGCGTGGGCCGCCCTGTCCAAGACGTCCATGACATGGGTGATGATCCGCCCGCCTTCGCCCGCATTTTTCTCGGCGTCTTTGGCCACGGCTGCCAAGGCATCACTGCGACGGGCCGTGGCAAAGACCTGGTGTCCATGGGCCACCAATAGTTTGGCGATGGCGGCTCCGATGCCGCTGCTGGCGCCGGTCAAGAAAACGGTGTACTTCCTTCGGGTAGTCATGCGGTGAAGGTAGTTCTGGGCAGGGTCATGGGGTGACCCAGAAGAGAAAACGATGTGCGGCGCTGGTTGTTGTTCCGGTCAAAGCTCCGGCGTACCATCCCGCGGGCAGCACTGGAATCGGTATCTGCACCTCACCCTGGACAGGGCCATCCAATCTCCCGCCGGCCATCCGTTTTCCTGTGCCATCGTAGATGGTGAATTGGTGCGGGGAAGGCTTTGTCAATGGGATGGAAAGCCGCAGGGTGGTGTCTCCCAAACGGACTGGAGCGGCCATCCACTGACCCTGTGCGTCCTCCAATGTTGGAGTGTCCTGCGCGAGGCACTGGAGCAAATCCGATCTCAGTGCAGAGAAAACCGCTTCTTCGACCGCGTAAAATGCGCTGGTTTCACCCGGAGAATAACCAGACCACTTGCCGTTGGTCAGCATGACGAAATTCCACTCGCCGTTGGGGGTGGCGTAGGCATCGCTGATCAAGCCGTAAGCCTCTCCAGGGTGACCGTGAAATGGAGTTATGGCGACGTCGGGTATGACCTGGTCTGCACCCAGTCCGCTGCTGGCGAGGTGCAATCCATGCGACCAGGCATTGAAGAGTCCGTAGTAATTGTTGCCATTGCCTGACCCGGCATCGTCATAAGCCCACTGCACAGCTTTAAGCGCCTCGAGGGCATTGTCGGAGAGCAGTTGCAGGGGTGTGCCATTGATGGCTTGAGCGGTCCCCGAGCTCCACAGCTGAGCGAGGATGCTCAGGTCGCGCCCACTGATCCTGAGGCCGCCTTGAGGGGCAAAAGCCAAGGCATTCGTGCCGGGATAGTATTCCGTCCAATCCGGCCCTGCGGGCACAATACCCAAAAGCTCATCGGCCTGCGCGGTCCATTGGCCATCGATCTGGCGGTACAGGACAGCGAGGTCATCGATGTCGTCGAGGTCCTGAACCGTGAAACCACCATCCAATCCGTAGGGGACAGCCAGCCAAGTCTGGAACAGTGCGTCAAACCGAGAGCCGGTGGCGGCCTCCAGCACCGTGGCCAGGACGCCGAAATTGAGGTTGGCATATTGAAACCAAGTGCCCGGCGCTTGCGCTCCCCACATATCAGCCGTGTAGAACTGCCCGCCCGGCTGAAGGGCGTCTTGCAACGGAGGGACGTTGGGAGCAGCGTTGTAACTGGCCGACAAAAAGCCACCGTACCCCGCGCCATCGCGGATACCAGAAGTGTGGGTGAGCAAGTGCTGGACGGTCAAGGCGACGTTAGGATGCTCGGGATGTACAGGGGGCGTATCGAGATAGGAAGAGAGGGGGGCATCATAATCGAGGGTGCCTTCATCGGCCAACTTTGCCGTCAGCAGCGCGACACAGGCCTTGCTGATAGAAGCGATGCGAAACGTGGTCTCTTCATTGACCGGCAGCTTGCGGCCTATGTCTCTAAAGCCAGTGTGCACATCGATGCTGAGCTCACCATGGCAGCGGGTCACGACACTCAACCCCGCGAGTTGGTGATCGTTAGCGATGTCGACCAGGTCCGTCGGTTGCGCCGAAGCACAACAAGACCATGCGAAGACCAGAAATGGCAACGTGAAGTATCGAAGGGGTGCGCCCATAGACGCAAATTACCTCAGGTTTGAGGTCAACTCAATGCCCAAGGCACTTCCAGTTGGAAGGTGGGAATGGTGACGTCGAAGCAAGGGGCAGCACCTCGGCGGTGCGGCGAGACTTCATAAATGCCGGACATGGAGCCCAAAGTGCTGGACAAATCGCATGCGCTGTCGTATTCAAAGACACGACCGGGAAGTATTTCGGGTTGAACGCCCACAATGCCTGTTCCTTCGATGTCGCGCACCTTGCCCAGAGAGTCCACAATGTGCCACCGCCTCTTCATGATTTTAATGCCCAAGTGGCTGCGGTTCTCAATGGTGATGCGGTATGAAAAGATGAACTTTCGCTCACACGGTTTGGAGAATTCTGCCTCATACCTGCTGCGGACGTGCACCCGAATTCCTTCGGTTGTGGCGCGGTATACTTTCGTCCTCTTCATGCCTACAATTTAATAAAAATTGAGGTCTAAAGCCGCATAATACTAGATTAAATTAATTGACGGACAATGTGCCAACACCGATTACACGGTCGGAACCATCGGGTGCAGGCGCATGAACAAACACCGTGTAGAGGTTCGGGGTTCCAGCGTGGTCGGCCTCGAATGCATGCTGCGTTCTGCCGTCGCTTAAGGTGACATAACGGTAGTCGTACCACCCTTGTTTGAGCCACCTCTTTAGCCTGTATTCTTGAGCAGCCTCATCGTATTTCATGCGAAATCCAGGATCGAGGGACCACCCTGTCATGCCGCCAAACACAAAAACCTCTGGAACATCTCCAAAATCGGGGTGGGAGAGGGAGAAGGTGACCTCCATGTATTCCGAGGTGAGTTCCACATTGTCAAACCTGTCGTTGTGCACGGTAAAGGCTCCATTCAAATCGGGCCTGCTCGTCTGCAGCCTGAACCGCCGGGATTGGTCTGTTCCGAGTTCAACCTTCCATGTCGGTCCATCGCCGTTTTGGGATGATTTTAGGCTTTTGATGCCCGGTGCCAAGTAAGAGAGCGATTTGAGGTCAGCAGAACGCCAACGGTCCGACCCTGGAAAAGTCAGCTTGGGATCTTGATTGAATGACACCAAATCTCCCCTCACGATGGAGGCGCCAATGTCCAATCCTGCTTGACTCCAATCCACGTTGCGCATGGCCGACAATCGGATGTCCATCATGGGAACGGACCAACGGTGGCCCGGAGGGAGTGAGACTCCGACTTCAAGCCGCTGGTGTGTGGTCACTTTGTTCGATTCATAGGGGCGGCGCATGGTGAGGTCCACTTCGGCCAGGCGTTCAAAAATGACACAGCGCCGGATCAGCACCACATCTTCTGCGTCACCTTCGGCATGCACCACGAGCAGGTAATTTCCGCTGCGCGTCGGGCGCAGGTCCTCCGAAGGAATGGTAGCGGCGACGTGGGCAAATGGAAGGCTGCCACCAAAGCTGTTCTCAACGTTGTCCAAGGCATCGGGTGCCCAGCCTTCGAGGAAGTCCCAATCGGTGAGGTCAGAGAAAGCGCCCCAATCCGCGGTGCAATGAACCAGGGTCCACTCGTAATCGGGCCAATCCCCGGAGAGGTCGTCGAACTTCAGAACCAAAGGCGCATCACCATTCAGTTCCATGAAAGGACCACTGAGCGGCGAACCCTGTGGATGGAGGCGAACGGAACCAATGTGCGGAGCAGTGTAGGCCACCGCCACGCCTTGCTGTCCGAAACAAAATCCGCCACTTAGCAAACCAAGGAGCAGCAGAATGGGCGGTGAAAGATGGGTGTGCATGGCTGTTCAAAAGTACCCCGCAAGCAACTCCACACCCCCAGATGTGGACAATGCCCAAAGGTTGGGGCATTCTCCTAACGAATTCGACACTCTAAGCAGTACCTTTGGCGCGCAAAATCAGCACGTAACAAGCGACATGCCTGCAACCGTCAAGATCCGGAAGGGACTGGATATCCGCCTGAAAGGTGGAGTCCAAGGTGGATCCCACGACCTTCCCGCCGCAGACCGTTTTTCTATCCACCCGACCGATTTCCACGGTCTGGTTCCCCGCATGGCCGTAAAGGCAGGCGCTGAGGTAAAGGCTGGAGACGTTCTATTCACAGACAAGAAGAACCCCGACATCAAGTTCGTGAGCGGCGTAGCCGGCACTGTACAAGAGCCAGTTCGTGGCGAAAAGCGCAGAATCCTGCGCGTTGATGTTGTGGCGTCGGGCACTGAAGCGGTTGCCGCTTCGGGCATGGATCCTTCTCGTACCGATGGTGACGCCGTGCGCTCCGCCATGTTGAGCATGGGCTTTTGGCCCATGTTGCAGCAGCGGCCATTTGCCGTGATGCCCGATTCAGACAGTACCCCGCGCGACATTTTCGTGAGCGGTTTCGACTCTGCACCGCTGGCGCCCAGTGCGTCCATGGTGTTGGAAGGCCGGATGGATGCCTTCCGCTCAGGGTTGTTGTTCCTCAACACGTTGCTTCCTTCGGGCCGGAAGGTCCAGTTGGGCGTACAGGAGGGGGATTCGTTCTTCTCGGGCGTCACTGAAGCGGACCTCACTTCGTTTTCCGGACCTCACCCCGCAGGCAATGTGGGCGTGCAAATCCACGAGGTGGCCCCCATGAACAAGGGTGAAGTCGTTTGGACCGTCGGAATGCAAGACGTGGCCAACATTGGCGAAGGCCTTTTCAATGGATGCTACGTGGGCAAGCGCACCATTGCGTTGACAGGCTCTCGCTCTCAGCCCGCGCTGCTCAAAACGACCTTGGGGACCCCTGTGTCCAACATCATCAAGGACCGGGTTTTGACGGAAGGCACCCGCATGATTTCCGGCAACGTCCTCACCGGCTCAGTCAGGGGAGAAGACGGAGCGGTTGGTTTTCATGACCAACAGGTGACCTGCATCCCAGAAGGAGACGACCCTTTGTTCTTTCTGACCAAAGGTTGGCTCGGCCCGGGTTTCGACAAATTCAGCGCATCGCGCGCTTTCCCAACATGGCTGATGCCCAAGGGAAAGCAATACGACCTGAACACCAACAACAACGGAGAGGAACGCGCATTCGTGGTCACTGGCCAATACGATGCTGTGTTCCCTTTTGACATCTTCCCAGTCCAGCTTCTCAAGAGCATCATGGTCGGTGACATCGACCGCATGGAGAAACTGGGCATTTACGAGGTGGCACCAGAAGATTTCGCGTTGTGCGAATACGTGTGCACCTCCAAACTGGCCGTCCAGGACATCGTCCGCAAAGGGCTCGACCAGATGATTGAAGAATTCGCCTGACCTATCACCAGAGATTCAAAGAAGAGAACCATGAAGGCCCTTCACAAACTCATCGAGGAGCGCGTCAAGCCCAATTTCACCGGAGACGGAAAATTGAAGCGCTTCTGGGTCGTCTTCGATGCCTTGGAGACGTTCCTGTTTACCCCAGGTCACACCACTGCCAAGGGCGTGCACGTGCGCGATGGCATCGACCTCAAACGGACCATGTTCTTGGTCATTGTGGCCATGATTCCAGCGTTGCTGTTTGGCACTTGGAACATCGGTCACCAGTATTACTTGAGCTTGGGTGATGTCACCACGGCCGATCCTTGGAGCGCCATGTTCCTGGACAAGATCATCGTCGGTGCGATTAAGGTGGTGCCCCTCATTGTGGTCAGTTATGCCACAGGACTCGGCATTGAATTTGTCATCGCCGGCATCAATGGGCACGCCATCAACGAGGGCTTCCTTGTGAGCGGCATGCTCATCCCGCTCATCATGCCGGTGGACGTGCCATTGTGGATGGTGGCTGTGGCCACGGCGTTTGCTGTCCTGATTGCCAAAGAAGTCTTTGGAGGTACGGGCATGAACATCCTCAACGTGGCCTTGACCTGCAGGGCCTTTCTATTCTTCGCCTACCCCAAACAGATGTCGGGTGAAATCTGGATTCACGACGTGATGGCATCCAAGTCTGGAGGCCTGTTGGCCGATGGGTACACCGGTGCAACCGCTCTGGGCCAGTTGGCCAATACAGTGGGCCAGCCGGTGCAGGGAGAAGTGTCCAGTGGCGTCATGGCCATGTTTGCCGACGGCGGGATGTTCTCCCTCATGAACTGCTTTGTCGGAACCATTCCCGGTTCTGTGGCAGAAACCAGTGCCCTCGCTGCTGTCATCGGCGCAGCCATCCTCATCTGGACCGGCATCGGCAGCTGGCGGATCATCTCCAGCTTTGTGGTCGGAGGCCTCGTCATGGGCGTGATCTTCAATATGCTTTCACTGAATGCGTACATGACGATTGGACCTGTGCACCAAATCGTGATGGGAGGATTCATGTTCGGAGCCGTATTCATGGCCACCGACCCCGTAAGTGCAGCCCAAACCAATACCGGAAAGTGGGTCTATGGATTCCTCGGGGGCTTGTTCTCGATCATGATCCGGGTATTCAACCCGGCTTATCCCGAAGGCGTGATGATGGCCATTCTCTTTATGAATGTCATGGCGCCGACCATTGATCACTACGTCATCGAAGCCAACATCCGCCGCCGCGAAAAGCGCTTGACGGCTGCTGTCGCCTGATTCTCAAACGAAAGCTGAACCATGGCATTCAATAAGAACTCCAACGGATACACCTTCCTCTTCGCCATTGTTATGGTGGTTTTGGTAGGGGCCATCCTCGCCTTCACAAGCTTGTCGCTCAAGCCCATGCAGAAGGCCAATGCGGCCGAAAAGAAAATGATGAACATTCTGGGCGCCATTGGTGTGCCCAGCGAACGTGGCGCTGTTGAGGCCAAGTTTGTGGACTTCGTGAAGGAGCGGGTGTCCATCGACAGCGAGGGCCGCAAAGTCGACAGCCGAAGCGGTGCCGTCGAAGCGGGTGACGCCTCAGACCCTTTCAACATTGACGTACAAAAGGATTTTCGGAGCAAGGCGGACGCCAGCACCCTGAATTTCCCGCTGTTTGCATGCAACAAAGAAGGGGAGGACCTCTACGTGGTTCCTGTCGTCGGCAAAGGCCTGTGGGGCCCCATCTGGGGCTATGTGGCTCTAGAGTCTGACATGGAAACCATCTACGGAGCGGTATTCGACCACAAGACAGAAACGCCAGGATTGGGCGCAGAAATCAAAGAAGGTTTCTTCCAAGATCCATTCAAGGGCAAAAAAATCAACATGGTAGCCCCGCACTTTACGGTGGTCAAGGGCGGCGCGCCCACTACAGAGTACTCAGTAGATGGCATCACAGGTGGCACCATTACCTCCAAGGGGGTGGGCGAAATGGTCGATCGGACCATGGCCATTTACCTGAAGTACTTCCAATCCGCTCCCAAAGCACAGAAGTAATGAGCACTGAAACGACCACAGCCGTCGAGCCCAAACGCGAGTCGCTCTTCTCCAAGAAGAACCGCAAGCTGCTGACCGACCCGCTCGACGACAGCAACCCCATTACCGTGCAAGTGCTCGGCATTTGCAGTGCACTGGCCATCACGGTGCAGGTGCAGCAGGCCGTGATCATGAGTCTTGCCGTCCTCTTTGTGATGATCGGCGGAAACGTCATCGTCTCCATGATGCGCAACATCATTCCGGACCGCATCCGCATCATCGTCCAGTTGGTGGTGATCGCCTCCTTGGTGATCATTGTGGACGAGGTGCTCAAGGCTTACAGTCCTGACATCTCCGAGAAGCTCTCTGTATTTGTGGGCCTCATCATCACCAACTGCATCATCATGGGACGCCTCGAGGCGTTTGCGCTCGGCAACAAGCCCGGTCCAGCCATGCTCGACGCCGTTGGAAACGCGATGGGTTACGCATGGATCCTCTTGGCCGTGGCCCTCGTGAGAGAGGTTTTTGGCAGTGGTGCCATCAGCTTCCCTGGAGTGGGTCAGGTCAAGTTCTTGCCTGAAAGCTGGTTTATGGCCAATGGCGGATTCTATGAGAACAACAACCTCATGATCCTTCCCCCCATGGCCCTCATCACCGTGGGCATCATTATTTGGATCCAAAGATCCCGCAACCGCAGCCTCATCGAGGAGAACTGATCAAAGCTTAGACTATGGAATACCTCAGCCTATTCGTAAAGGGGATCTTCGTCGAGAACATGATTTTCGCCTATTTCTTGGGCATGTGCTCGTACCTCGCCGTTTCCAAAACGGTGAAGACAGCCGTTGGCCTTGGATTTGCGGTGATTTTCGTTCTGGGCATCACCGTCCCCATCAACTACCTCCTCGAGAACTTCGTGCTCAAGGAGGGCGCGCTCACCTGGCTCAGCCCTGAGTACGCCGCTGTCGACCTCAGCTTCTTGAGCTTCATCATGTTCATTGCGGTCATCGCATCCATGGTACAGCTCGTAGAGATGATTGTCGAGAAATTTGCCCCTGCCTTGTACGGCGCTTTGGGCATTTTCCTTCCGCTCATTGCGGTTAATTGCTCCATCCTTGGTGGTGCGCTGTTCATGCAAGAGCGCCAATATCCGAGCATCGGAGAAGCCACTGTTTTCGGATTGGGTTCCGGCGTGGGTTGGTTGCTGGCCATTGTGGCCATTGCGGCCATCCGCGAAAAAATCCGCTACAGCAATATTCCCGCTCCCCTCAAAGGACTGGGCATCACATTTATCCTGACCGGCCTTATGGGCATGGCGTTTATGGCCTTTATGGGCATTGAAATCTGAACGAGGAAGTCATGACTACAACGATCCTTCTCACCATCGTTTTTTTCCTGGCCGTCATTCTGCTGCTGGTTAGCCTGCTGCTGTTTGCGAAGGCACGCCTTTCCCCAAGTGGCAAGCTTAAGCTTGTCATCAACGGAGAGCAGACTTTAGAAGTAGACGGTGGAAGTACACTGCTGACCACCTTGGGCAACGCCGGTGTATTCCTTCCTTCAGCCTGTGGAGGTGGAGGAACCTGTGTACAGTGCCGTTGCCAAGTTCCAGCCGGTGGAGGAACCATTTTGCCCACTGAGGAGCCACATTTCTCCCGAAAAGAGATTGCAGACAACTGGCGCTTAGGGTGCCAAGTCAAGGTCAAGGAGGACATGGAGATCCAAGTCCCAGAAGAAGTGTTTGGCATCAAGAAGTGGGAATGTGAAGTGGTGTCCAATTACAACGTGGCTTCCTTCATCAAGGAGTTCGTAGTGCGGTTGCCTGACGGCGAGACGCTCGATTTCGAAGCGGGCGGCTACATCCAAGTCGACGTTCCTACCACTGTTGTGGAATACAAGGACATGGACGTCACAGCCCACCCGGAGCACCACAAAGATCCCAACACCTTCCAAAGTGAGTGGGACAAGTTTGGCCTTTGGGACCTCAAAATGGTCAACGAGGAGCCCATCGTTCGGGCCTATTCAATGGCCAACCACCCTGCAGAGGGCAACATCGTGATGTTGAACATCCGGATCGCGACCCCACCATGGGACCGCGCCCGCAATGCATGGATGAACGTCAACCCTGGCATTTGCTCCAGCTTTGTGTTTGGCTGCAAGCCCGGTGACAAGTGCACCATCAGCGGACCCTACGGAGAGTTCTTCATCAAGGAGACCGATGCCGAAATGGTCTACATCGGTGGAGGAGCGGGAATGGCCCCCATGCGCTCTCATTTGTTCCACCTGTTTCACACGGTCAAGACGGGCCGCAAAGTGACCTTCTACTACGGTGGACGCTCGCGCAGAGAGCTGTTTTACCTGGAGGATTTCAGGAAAATCGAACAAGAGTTTCCCAACTTCAATTTCCATGTGGTGTTGAGCGACCCCACAGAAGAGGACAATTGGAACGAAAAGAAGAGCATTGAAGACGAGGGAGATGGATTCCTGGGATTCGTGCACAATGCGGTCATCGAACATCACCTCAAGCCGCACGATGCGCCTGAGGACATTGAATTCTATTTCTGTGGTCCGCCATTGATGAACCAAGCGGTTCTGAAGATGTGTGACGATTGGGGAGTGCCACCCGAGAATGTGGCCTTCGACGATTTCGGAGGATGATGCACCCGAGCATCAAATTCCATGGGATTACCGCCAGCCTTGTGCTGGCGGTTCCATTTGTGGCCATGCTGTTGTCGTCGTGTGGCAGTGCCTCCAAAACCGAGGAAGTCCAGAGCGACCGTCAAGCAGCCAGTCTTCAAGAGCACAGAGGAGAGGCGCAGGGCACGACGTATTCCATCAAGTACGTCTCAGAACTGCGGTTGGAGGACGCGGTGTTCGAAGACATCTTGGAGATGATCGACCGTGAAGTCAGCCTGTGGCGACCTCTGAGCCGAATCAATCAGATCAACGCTTGGGACCGCACAGACGCGTTGTTTGGTTTTGTGGATTCCACCCAAATCATTGGGCCATTGTGGGCGTTGTCCGAAGAGTTGCACGGTTTGACCCGGGGTGCATTTGACCCTACAGTCAGCCCTTTGGTGGAGCTGTGGGGGTTTGGATTCTCAGAAATGGGAGAGGTTGGGGCTGATCAAGTGGACAGCGTGATGTCGTTCATTGGAATGGTCCCGGACCGCTTCGATATGAATGAGGAAGAGGAGGACGGATACTACAAATCCACCTGGGTGCGCAAGGGTGATCCCAGGGCAGCTTTGGATTTCAATGCCATAGCGCAGGGCTACAGCGTGGACCTCCTCTTGGAGGCGCTCAGAGAACGCGGCATCACAGATGCGATGGTAGAGCTCGGGGGTGAAGTGGTGTGCCGGGGCAGCAATGCTTCTGGAGGTCCTTGGCGCATTGCTGTGGACCGTCCCATCGAAGGCAGCACAGAAATGGACAGGACTTTTGAAATGGTCGTAGCGGTTCAAGACAGGGCCATCTGTACGAGCGGGAGTTACCGGAAATTCCATGAGGTGGACGGGCGCAAAATCAGCCATACCATAGATCCTGGTACGGGATGGCCAGCCGCCAATGGTCTCTTGAGTGCTACCGTATTGGCTCCCACGGGCGCTTATGCCGATGCCATGGCCACAGCGTTCATGGTGCTAGGCGAAGAACAAACCAAGGGCTTTCTGAACCTGTATCCCGAATTGGGACTGGATGTGCTTCTGATGTCTGATGACGGACAAGGGGGATACTCCATTTGGAGCTCACCTGGATTCGAGGCCGTTTCCAGCCGTCCTTGATTCAGGTCACAGCTTCTGTAATGTCTTCCTTGCGGCATTGGTCTTGCGGCCTTGCGCCACAGACGGAACAGCCGCCCTCGTCATTCTTCAGCATGGGGTTGTTGCTCGCACAAGTCCCACTGAATTCGCCATCTTTTTTGACGAGAATCTTGATGGCGATGCCAGCGACACCCAGAGCAAGCAAAGCGATCGCCAGAAAAACTGTATCTGTTCCCATGAGATAAAGGTACAGGGTAGAAACAGGGGCACAAAAGGAACATGTCAGGGGATGAAGCGCCTTGAGCCTAGATTTAGGCAGCGAACATGGGGGTTTAGTCGATTAATTTACTATATTCGTAGAACAAACTGCAGCTTTTGATGTCCTCACAATCCCTTTACCCATCCATTGCGTTGGCGTTGCTGTCTGCGGTATTTGCTCCAAACGCACAAGCTCAAGAATGCGGCTGCCTCCCTTATGAGGACCGTTCTACAGTGGTCTTAACGGACAACGCTGGATCCGGCACAGGGACCCAAACCCTGTCATGTGACAACATTTACCTGCTGGAAGGTTTTGTCTATGTCAATGAAGGCGATGTTCTGACCATCGAGCCAGGAACCGTCATTCAGGCCAAGGCGGGACAGGGCCCTTCGGCGAGCTGTTTGATTGTGGCCAGAGGCGCTCAGATCCTAGCAGATGGCACAGCCAGTTGTCCCATCATCTTCACCTATGAAGGCGATCCCCTCAATGGTTCAACCCCATACAACACCCGCGGACTGTGGGGAGGGGTCATCGTCAATGGCTACGGGGTTCTCAATACCTATGACGGAGACGACCTCGCCGAAGGCATCATGGACCCGTCCAATAACGGGCGCGATGTATATGGAGGCGAGGACAATGCAGAATCCAGCGGCATCATGCGGCACATTTCGATCCGTCATGGCGGCAGTGAAATGCCCAACCCTCCGGTCAATTTCCAGAACAAGATCAATGGAGACGAGACCAACGGGTTGAGCCTCAATGGTGTGGGTTCAGGAACCATCATCGAGCACATCGAGGTGGTGTCGACTTTGGATGACGGCGTTCAAATTATGGGGGGCTCGGCCAACGTCAAGTATCTGGCGGTTGCGTTTTCTTCGGAAGACAACATCGAATACGACCAGGGCTGGGTGGGCGACATGCAGTTCTTCTTTTCTGTTTTGGACCAACCCGAAGAAGTCGGCGAATTGGGGTTTGACTTTGAGGGCGACGACTTTGAATTTCAGGATGTGACGTTGAGCTTCTTGCCTTATACCAACCCACAAATTGCCAACTTCACGAACATTGGACATCCAGGGGCGGGGGCCTTGCGCTGGCACAACGGTGCGGGTGGCCGGATTTACAATGGCATTTTTCAAAACTGGGATTATGGCATCGATTTCGAGGACGAAGACCCTTGCGATGCTTACGAGCTCTTCCTGTTTGGGGAATTGGAAATCCACAACAACCGTTTTTGGAATGTGGGTGACAGCTTGGCGTTGGACACCATGATTTTGTACGAAGGGCCTGTTTGGAACGGGAATATGCAAATCCAAAATCACTTCGTGAACAACAACAATGTGGCGTCAGATGCGGGCATTGACGATGAATTCGAAGCCTTGGCCGGTTTTATCACTTCGGGTCTAGATGTGTTTCCAAATGCCGGGGATTCCATACCTGCTGAGCACCAACCGGTAGGTACGTTTTTTGATCCCGTGAACTATGTCGGGGCGTTTGAACCTGGCGGCGAGAACTGGCTCGCAGGTTCTTACTTGGATCAATTGGGCATGTTTTACCCTGGCGATGTTCCTGGGTGCATGTACAGCTGGGCTTGCAACTACGATGCAGACGCCAACAAGGACGATGGTTCATGCGACGTCTCAACCTGTGGTGGTTGCAAATACGCCGAGGCGACCAATTTCAACGAGGAAGCCCTGTTTGACGATGGCTCATGCACGTTCCCGGCAGGAGAAAGTGCCTGTCCATCTGACGTTGATGGCGACGGCACTACAGGTGTAAATGACCTGTTGGAAGTGCTTTCCCTCTTTGGCGCGAGCTGCGGCTGAATCAGACCCTAGTGCAACGGATAAAGTGGAGATCGGTTTCCCGGAACCCAGGCGAGTCCCAAAGTCGGGTGGTGTGCCCTAAATCCATGGGTATGTAGCACCAAGCGGGACCACCAACCTCTGTTCAGGTGTACGTTGAGTACCACACGGTTGTACTGGTTTTCCTCGGGCTGCCATCGGTGCAGGTAGCGGCCGTGGAGGAGGTCAATGTGAACCCGCGTGAACCGCAGCTGGAATCCAGCGTGAAGGCTGGAGCCTAAATTTTGGGGCCTGGCCATGAGCAGGCCACCCGCGACATAGCCGATTCTGGAGCGTCCTCCAACACGGTACTCGTAACCGCATTCGAGCACGTTTTCCTGATTTTCGAGGGGAGCGGGTTGGCGCCGACCCAATCCCAGAAACAGGTAACTGCCCTTTGTGGGGGCGGGAAGGACAGCCAAGGTCACAAAGCCACTGTCGGCAGCAGTGCGGAGGGGAGCAGTGCGTAAAAGTGAAGCGACGAGACTGAGGCTGACCACATTTGTGCCCAGATTCGGTTGTTTGAAGGAGGCATTGCTTTGGTGGTCCAGACGCAATTGGACCCCCAAGTTTCGGTGCCATCCGGTGGCTTGGGCATCAGGCAAAATGCCCATTCCAATTTGCGCAGCTCCGTTTATAGCTGATCCAATCACCACGCGCTCCCTTCCCTGGCTCGTACGTGAATCCCAGGTCTTTTGTGTCCAGCCCAGTCCGCCACCAAGTCTAAAGGACCACCGGCCATGCAAGGTCAGGTCGACGTGAGAAAGGGCGGGGATTTGGGTGCCGATGTGACTGCTGGCG
>ENA-OREB01000579-OREB01000579.1-marine-metagenome-genome-assembly--contig:-NODE-579-length-18285-cov-2.723254_pt1 | contig 18285 bp, 17 predicted proteins | sample MGYA00248625_ERZ508552 | MGnify/ENA primary metagenome ERZ508552 (study PRJEB26219, sample SAMN06267888) | marine metagenome | isolation source: Monterey Bay, California, USA | place: USA:Monterey Bay...
GCGGTCATATTTTTATCGCTCAGCCCCCGCTGTATAAAATCCGCAAGGGTAAGCAGGAGCAATATCTCAAAGACGAAGCAGAGTTGGCTGGGTACCAGACCCAAGTGGCACTCGAGGGTGCAAGCCTACATGTTAACGCCGAGGCGCCGGGTATTGCTGAAGACGCGCTCGAGTCACTCGTTAAGAGCTATAACGATGCCTATGCGATCATTAGTCGACTCGCACGGCTTTATCCGACCGAAGTGCTAGAAGCGATGATTTTTTCGCCTACTCTGGCGGTAGAAGATTTGCAGAGCGAAGCCTCGGCTAACACGTGGTTAGACTTGGTGCGTTCAAAGCTGGCAGAGCTCCACGCCGGAGCAAGTGCTAACTTAACCCTCGTCATCAAACACGATACCGAGCGTAATGTTTATCTGCCAGAGGTTCGGTTAAGCCTACATGGGCTCGAACGAAGCTACAGCTTCAGCCTCGACTTCTTTAAGTCGGGTGAGTATCGCGCACTCGCAGGTCTTGGCGCGACCCTGGACGGGTTGATCGAAGAAGGGGCGTACGCCAAGCGTGGAGAGAAGACGCATCCGATTAAGAGCTTCGCTGAAGCAATCGAATGGCTCACGCAAGATGCAATGAAGGGTCACTATCTGCAGCGGTATAAGGGATTGGGTGAAATGAACCCAGACCAGCTTTGGGATACGACGATGAATCCAGAGACGCGCCGCATGCTTCAGGTCACCATCGACGACGCGATTAACGCTGACCAATTGTTTAATACCCTGATGGGTGATCAGGTCGATCCAAGGCGAGAGTTCATCGAGCAGAACGCAATGGCTGCCGAAAACCTCGATATCTAGAGGTGAGAGCGAGTCTTGCTTGCTTGGTGTAATAGCCGAGCCCAGGTCAGACTTGCCCGCAAAGTGAGTCTACGGCAGAGGCTAAGTCATCGAAAATCGATAGGGCTGTGTTGCCAAGCAAGGTTGGTTCGCTGAGCAGTTTGGCCTCGGTTTCCCTCCCCTTTCCCGTGCGCACTAATATCGGCCGACAACCGAATGCGATCGCGGCCTCCAAATCCCGCAAGCTGTCGCCGACAAAAGGCTCGCCCGCAAGTGAAAGGCCGAAGCTCGACTCTATTTCAGTCAGCAGACCGACTCGCGGCTTTCGACAGTCACAGCCCGCCTCTGGAAGATGCGGGCAGAAAACGATTCCCTCGATCTCCCCGCCCGCGTCTTCTACCAGTGTAATCAACTTCTCGTGCATCTGCGCTAGCGCGTACTCGTCGAATAATCCACGGCCCAGACCTGATTGATTAGTCGCGACGACGACTTTCCAACCCGCATGATGGGCGCGCGCAATCGCTAAAACGCTGCCAGGTAGTTGAACGAATTCGTCAGCAGATTTGATGAAATCGACCGAGTCGTGATTGATGACGCCGTCACGGTCGAGGACTAAAACAGGCACGGTGTGATTCTCCGCTACACTTACGATGACAGATACGAAATATCGGCCGCCTGCAGAAACCCACGACGAAGACGCGACAGTAACGCTAAACGATTAGTGCGTTGAGCCTCATCATCGCTGACGACTAATACGTCGTCGAAGAAGGTATCCACTGTCTGTCTAAGCTGCGCAAGTGAGGCAAGCCCCTTCTTATAGTCACCGCAGGCGAATAACGGTTCCACCTCAGTCTCCACAGCAACAAGCTTTTCGAAAAGCGCTTTTTCGGCGGGTTCCACAAACAAGGCACTGTCTACGACCGCGTCTGCAAGGACTTCCTGTTTGGCTAAAAGATTAGACACGCGCTTATTCGCAGCGGCGAGCGCCGAAGATTCTTCGAGTGATTGGAAGTGAGCAACAGCCTGCACGCGTCGATCGAAGTCGACAGGCCGTGTCGGTTTGAGCGCCATAACCGATTGGAACACCGCAGGACTAATACCTTTGTCCGAAGACCACGCCTGAAGTCGGTCTAATAAAAACTCTAGCGCTTGTTGCTGAACCTTATCGCTGCAGTCTACGTTCGCCGCATCAAGGTCTTTTAAGCCGGCAAAGGCCAGCTCAATGCAAGTCGCAAGATCGAGGTCTAGCTCTTTCTCGATGAGAATTCGCAACAGGCCGATGGCCGCGCGACGAAGTGCGAACGGATCTTTAGAACCGGTTGGGGGCTGCCCAATAGCAAACAAACCAGAGAGCGTGTCGAGCTTTTCGGCGATTGCAAGTACAGCTCCGGTTAGCCCAGCTGGCAGCTCGTCGCCGGCAAACCGAGGGCGGTATTGCTCGTCTATTGCTTCGGCAACCTCAGCAGGTTCGCCGTCGTTAAGTGCATAATAGCGGCCCATCAAGCCCTGCAAGTCGGCAAACTCTCCAACCATATTAGTCATAAGATCACATTTAGAGAGCATTGCCGCACGCTCACACAGTGCGGGATCAGCGCCACAAAGTGGCGCGAGCGCGCGACTTAAGTTAGCGATTCTGACCGATCGATCATAAACAGTGCCAAGCTTGTCCTGAAAAACAATCTTCTTGAGCGCGGCCAGATGACTCTCAAGCGACACTTGCTTATCGGTTTCGAAAAAGAAACTCGCGTCTGCTAAGCGCGGGCGAATAACGCGTTCGTTGCCCTCGATTACCTGCGCCGGGTCTTTGCTTATGATATTGCTCACCGTGATAAACAGAGGCAGAAGTTTGCCGTCGGCGTCGACGCAGTAAAAGGTTTTTTGGTGAGATTTCATCGCGAGAATAAGCGCTTCTGGCGGCACTTCAAGATAGTGCTTTTCGAACTTACCGGTGAGCGCGACGGGATACTCGACAAGGCTTGCGACCTCGCTTAATAGCGCCTCGTCAATAATGCTTGTGGCGTTAGCCTTAACGCCTTCGGCGATCACCAGTTCGCGAATCATTTCACGGCGGCGGTCGAACTGAGGGATGATATGTCCTTGGTTCTCGAGCAGGGCCGCATAATTAGCTGGGCTATCTATTTCGATAGCTCGATCGGCATGAAAGCGATGGCCGCGTGACTCTCTTCCGGCGGTAACGCCAAAAAACTCACCTGGCACGACCTCGTCGCCAAACAGTTGTATAACCCAATGCACCGGACGCACAAACTCTGCGCGCGAATTACCCCAGCGCATACGCTTAGGAATAGGCAGCTTGTCGAGCGCCTCACTGATGATTGCACTAAGTAGCGCGCTCGTCGGTTGACCTGGCTGCGACGCACTGTAGAAAAGTTTCTCGACGCCGTCTTTTTCTGCTCGTTGGAGTTCATCAATTGCTACGTTGCACGATTTTGCAAAGCCTAGTGCTGCGGGCGTCGCGTTACCGTCTGCATCAAAAGCAGCCTGCACTGCGGGGCCGAAGCGTTCGACTGCTTTGTCTGCCTGCGACTCGTCTAAGCCGCTAACAAGCAGCGCGAGTCTGCGCGGTGTGGCGAAACTCTCTGAATCGGCGAAGCCAAGCTGCAGTTTCTTGAGCCCTGCAAGAATCTCGCTCGTAAACGCTTTCGATAAATTTGCTAGCGCCTTAGGCGGCAACTCTTCGGTGCCGATCTCTACTAAAAAGTCGCGGGTGCTCATGACGACTTCTCCTTGTTTTTAGCGTTCTTCTTAGACTCGCTTGATTTTGACTCGCCTTCACCTGAGCTCGCGTTAGCCTTTTGGTGCTGCATAAACTCATCTCTAAAGTCGTCGGCGATAAGCGGGAAGCCAAGCGCTTCGCGCGTTGCGTAATATGTTTCGGCAACAAGCCTAGACAATGTTCTAACGCGCAAAATAAAGCGCTGGCGCTCGGTGACGGAAATGGCATGGCGCGCGTCGAGAAGGTTGAAATAATGTGAGGCTTTAAGCACCTGTTCGTAGGCGGGCAGCGCAAGCTTATTTTCAATCAGTTTTTTGCATTGCTGCTCACAGTCATCGAAATAACCAAACAGCAGGTCGGTCGCTGCGTGTTCAAAGTTATATGCCGACATTTCGACTTCGTTTTGCTTGAATACATCGCCGTAGGTTACCTTGCCATTGGGGCCGTCGGTCCAGACAATGTCGTAGATGCTGTCGACGCCCTGTAGATACATCGCAATGCGCTCGATGCCATAGGTGATTTCGCCGGTAACCGGATAACACTCTAGTCCGCCTACTTGTTGGAAATAGGTGAACTGAGTAACTTCCATGCCGTTTAGCCACACCTCCCAGCCGAGTCCCCAAGCGCCGAGCGTCGGCGATTCCCAATTGTCTTCGACGAAGCGGATATCATGCACCGACATGTCTATGCCGAGGCTTTCGAGGGATTTGAGGTAAAGCTCTTGGATATTTTTTGGCGAGGGCTTTAGCACGACCTGAAACTGGTAATAATGTTGAAGCCTGTTGGGGTTTTCGCCGTAGCGGCCATCGGTAGGACGACGGCAGGGCTGAACATAGGCTGCACTCCACGACTCCGGCCCGATCGAGCGTAGAAAAGTGGCCGGATGGAACGTCCCCGCGCCGACCTCCATGTCTAACGGCTGCAGGACGACACAGCCCTGCTCCGCCCAAAACTGCTGTAATGCGAAGATGAGGCCTTGGAAGGTGTTGAGATCGGATGCTTTATTCACGTTAACGCCATGTTGTCAGTCATTTAGAGGGCGCTAATTATCCTTGATTCGCAGGGAGTTATCTACCAACGAGGCCCGAGTACCATGGCAAGATTTATGCGGTGCCAACGGTAAAAACCAAGACAAGCACTTGGTGAGCCTATACGGTAGATGCGACAATCCGCCTGCATCAACACCCTAATTCGTCGACGTGATAACGCAAGCGAGCCCAAAATTACTGATTCGATTTCCCCAAAAGCGGCCTCTCCGACGCTTCTGAGCCGGCTACGCTTCCTCGTTGCTCTCGGCTTTATAAGGCTTACGTCAGTGCTTCCGCTGCGATTTTTGCACCGGATCGGAGGCGGTCTTGGCTGGCTTTTCGCGGTGATCCCAAACCGCTCTGCGGCGACGACTCGGCGCAATATTGCGGCGTGTTTTCCCGCATTATCCAGCTCAGAGCAAGAGTCGCTCGCGCGGCAGAGTCTTAAGGGTATGGTTTGCACAGGACTCGAAATGGGCAAGGCATGGATACTGCCTATCGAAGGAACGCTTGCCCAGGTTACCGAGGTGGAAGGCTTAGTGGCGCTGCAGGCGGCGGCCAAAGCAGGCGACGGCGTTATTCTGCTTGCACCACATCTTGGTAATTGGGAAATCTTTGGCTATTTCGCCTGTGAGGGAATCGCGTCAAATTTCATGTATCAGCCGCCTAAAAACCCGCAGATGGATGCCCTCCTGCGCGGTGTCAGGGCAAAAAGTGGGATCCAACTCGCGCCGACTAATCGCAAAGGTGTGGCAATTTTGTTGGGTGCGCTGCAGAAAGGAGAGCTGGTTGGTGTCTTGCCTGATCAAGTGCCTACTGACGAAGGCGGAGTCTATGCTGACTTTTTTGGTGAGTCAGCGTTCACTATGACGCTAACAAGCCGGCTCGCGCAACGCGGCACGCCGCGCGTATTCTGCGGCTTTGCACAGCGCCTTCCTAAAGGCAAAGGATTTAAGGTTATCGTACACGAGGCAGATGCCGGTATTTACGACAAAGACCTCGGCGCATCGGCAGCCGCGATTAATCGCAGCGTTGAGCGCTGTGTGAGACTCGCGCCGGAACAGTACCAGTGGGAATACAAACGATTCCGCCGCCAGCCGGACGACAGTGAATTCTATTGAGTGTCGCTTTTAGCGCCGCCAGAACATGGGGGTAAACAGCACCAGTAGCGTAAAGACCTCGAGACGCCCGAGGAGCATCGCGAAACACAGAATCCACTTCGCCGCATCGGAGAGACTGCCATAGGTTTGTGTCACGGCGCCAAGACCAGGCCCGAGATTATTGATACAGGCACCAACTGCGCTAAACGCTGTCACGATATCCAGACCCGTGGCGAGGAGCGCGAGCAGCATCAACATAAACGCCATTACGTAAACCGCGAAAAACCCCCACACCGCCTCCACAACTCTGTCTTGTACTGGGCTGCGGCCGAGCTTAATCGGAATCACCGCACGCGGGTGAATAAGGCGCTGCACCTCACGAAAACCCTGTTTAAAAATAAGCAGGATTCGAATGACTTTCATGCCCCCACCTGTCGAGCCGGCACACGCACCAATTATCGCTGCGTACATTAATAGGTAAGGCAGAAAAATAGGCCACTCATGAAATTGGCTTGTAGCAAAGCCGGTGGTGGTTGCAAAGGACACGACCTGAAAAATTCCGTTCACGATCGTTTCGGGTACCGTGGGATAAACCTCGAAACGCAGCAACACCGCGATGGTGACAAGCGAGACAGCGAGCAAGATAAACCCGTAGAAGAGGAATTCTGGGTCGCGAAAATAATGGTCGATTCTACTGCGCTGCCACGCAGTAAAATGCAGCGCAAAATTAATTCCGGCGATAAACATAAAGAGTATGGCAATAATTTCAATCGACGAACTATCGAAGTAGGCCATGCTTGCGTCATGGGTCGAAAAGCCGCCAATCGCTATTGTCGAAAAGCTGTGGGTAATTGCATCAAACCCCGACATGCCCGCGGCCCAATAGGCAGCGGCACAGGCGAGGGTGAGGCTTACATAGATTGTCCACAGTGCTTTTGCTGTCTCGGCGAGTCTCGGCACTAGCTTATTATCTTTTACGGGCCCCGGGCTTTCGGCGCGATAGAGCTGCATGCCGCCTATTCCAAGCATGGGCAGCAACGCCATCGCTAACACGATGATGCCCATTCCCCCAAGCCACTGAAGTTGCTGACGATAGAAAAGAATCGATTTGGGCAGTGAATCTAATCCTGAGATAACGGTGGCGCCGGTTGTGGTAAGACCCGACAGCGATTCGAAAATGGCGTCGGTAACTGACAGCTCAACCGAACTCGATAAAATAAACGGTAGGCTACCTGCCGTACCTAGTACCGCCCAAAACAGCGTGACAATAAGAAAGCCGTCGCGTGTGCCGAGCTCAGTTCTCGCCCGAAACGTCAGCAGCCACATGACGAAGCCGGTGATAAATACGGTGAAAAATGACTCGATGAAAGGTGCCATCATTCCGTCGTCATAAAAAAGCGACACCAACACGGGCGGCAGGTTGCCGATCGCGCTGAACAGCATGAGCAGCAGGCCGAGTATTTTGACTATTAACGAAAAATGCATTTACCCGCCTAGAAAAAGCTGAGGCCAACTTGGAATAAACGTTCTACTTCGGGTATCCGCTTGCGGTCTACCAAGAAGAGAATAACGTGGTCTTCGGATTGTATGACCGTCGCATCGTGTGCGATTAAGACTTCATCGCCGCGTACTATCGCGCCGATTGTCGTTCCCTGCGGCAATTCGATGTCTTCGATCGCTTTGCCAACCACACGCGACGAACCCGCATCACCGTGAGCAATCGCCTCCATCGCCTCGGCTGCGCCACGGCGCAGAGAGTGAACCTGCACTACGTCGCCGCGTCTCACATGAGTTAACAGGCTTCCAATAGTCGCCTGCTGTGGTGAGATCGCAATATCGATTTCGCCGCCCTGCACGAGGTCGACATAGGCGGGATTGTTAATTAGCGCCATCACCTTCTTCGCCCCGAGACGTTTGGCGAGAAGTGACGACATGATATTGGCCTCATCGTCATTCGTAAGCGCTAGGAAGACGTCGGTGTCGGCGATGTTCTCTTCGATAAGCAGTTCGCGCTGAGACGCTTCGCCGTTTAATACGATCGCCCTGTCTAAGCTTTCGCTCAATACTTTGCAGCGATCTGCGTCGCGCTCAATTACTTTAACCTGATAATGCTGTTCGATTGACTCCGCGAGTCGGAGTCCGATATTACCGCCACCCGCAATCATGATTCGCTTATAGGGCTTGTCCATGCGGCGTAGTTCGCTCATACAGGCGCGAATATCTTTTTTAGCGGCGACGAAAAACACCTCGTCGTCTGCTTCGATAACGGTCGAGCCTTCGGGGATTATCGGACGGTCTTTGCGAAAAATCGCGGCGACACGGGTATCGACCGAAGGCATGTGCTGACGCAGAAGTCGAATCTCTTGGCCGACCAAAGGCCCTCCATAAAAAGCCTTTACCGCTACCAGCTGTACTTTACCTTCGGCAAAATCGAGCACCTGTAGCGATCCCGGTAAGCGCAGAAGGCGCGAAATCGCTTTGGACACAATCAGTTCCGGCGAAATCACAACGTCAACAGCAATGCCGTTCTTGCCGAGCAGCTTTTCGCTGGCGAGATAAGACGACGCGCGGATTCGGCATATTTTCTTAGGGGTATGAAATAACGAGTGGGCGACGCGGCAGGCAACCATATTAACTTCGTCGCTTTCGGTTACCGCAATAATCATATCGGCGTCTTGGCCACCTGCGCGCTCGAGCACGTCGGGGTGCGAGGCGTGTCCAGGCACTACACCAATGTCGATATGGTCTTTGAGTTCGCGAAGACGATCGGGGCAGGAATCGACGATCGTGATGTCGTTGGCTTCGTTTGCCAGCGTTTCAGCTAGGGTGCTGCCAACTTGGTTGGCACCTAGGATTATTATTTTCATCCAAACTTGCTCTCAGGCGTGCTCGTTTTGCGCAGTATCGCAAAGAAGAATCCATCGGGTCCCCGAGGATCGATCGGTAACAACTGTCGGCCGAGGCTGCCACCATCGGCTGCTACGCATTCTACTCCCCAATCGGCCGCGATGCGCTCACATTTAGCGTTATCTGTCGCTTCTAAGAAGCGTGCAATCGCGTGTTGGTTTTCTTCGTCTAGCACGCTACAGGTTGTGTAGAGTAATATTCCGCCCTCGGCGAGACAAGGCCACAAAGCGGTAAGCAGTGTTTGCTGACTTTCGCAGCAGTTTGCGACCTCGGCGGGCGAGCGCAGAACCTTGATATCGGGGTGGCGGCGGATGACGCCGGTGGCGCTGCAGGGTGCATCGAGGAGAATGCGATCGACCGGCTTGCCGTCCCACCAAGCGTCTAGCTTTTCGGCGTTCGCGGCGCAGAGTGTCACAGGCTGTTGGGTGAACTTCAACCTGGCAAGATTATCGGTTACGCGCTCAAGTCGCTTCTTACTTGAGTCGATCGCAAAGACGCGGTCCAGCCCCTGTTCACGCTCGAGGATAGCGGCGGTTTTGCCGCCCGGCGCTGCGCAGGCATCCACGAGTGACAAGCCGGGCTCGAGGGCCAATAAGCTAGGAACGATTTGCGAGGCCTCGTCTTGAATACTAACCAGTCCGTCTCGAAAACCAGGAAGGTCATCAACATGGCACGCGTCTCTTAACACCAGCGCTGTCTCGGCATAGCCGCCGCGAGTCGCCTCGATACCACGTTCGGCAAGCTGTTTGAGGTAGTCGTCGCGGCTTACTTTGCTCAGATTAACTCTCAGCGTCATCGGCGGGCGCGCGTTATTGCCTTCGCAAATTGCTTCGACGCTTTCGGGCCTCTGCGCGTTTAATGCGTCGAAAAGCCATTGTGGATGGGCGAGGGCAGCGGCCGCGAGGGTCGCATCGCTCGACGCCGCGCCAGGATTTTGTGTGATAGCCAGAGCCGCTTCTAGCGCTTCTTTGCGCCTGAGGTAATTACGCAGTACCGCATTAACCAGCGCCGCGGCCCACGGTTTTTTGAGGCTTCGGCTGGCCTCGACGCTTTCATTGATCACGGCATAATCGGCAATAGATAACTCGCGCAGTTGATAGAGACCAACAAGGAGTAGCCAGCGCACATCGCTTTCTTTGGCCTTTAAGGGTTTGCTTAATAGCTGATCGAGCAGCGAGTGCAGCGCAGGATACCAGCGGCAAGCGCCAAAGCAGAGTTCTTGAATAAGGGGAAAGTCGGGGCGCTCGCGGTAGTCGTCTAACAGGTTTCCAAGCGAGCCGTTGGTGCCTACTTGCAGTGCGGCGAGCACCTTAGCCGCGATCGCGCGGGCGCCCTTGGCCGCCATCTAAACGCTCACGCGCGCGGGGTGGTAGTTGAATCCGAACATTTAAGACCCCTCGGCCGTCGTTGGTTTGTCGAAGCACGTGTTAACCGCGAACGCATCGGGTTTGCCGTTACGCAGTTGGCTTACGCTCACTTCGCCTTTACCGGGCATCTGCACGCGGCTTACCTGCAACACGCTGCCGTCACCGCAGCACACGCTGAATCCGCTTTTATCGACTTCGGTGACAGTGCCTACTTCGGCGCTAGCACGCGTGTTCGGCACACTAGATTCGAGGATACGGACGCGCTCGCCGTTTAGGAGCGCAAACGCAGGCGCGCGGCCAATACTTGCTCTCACAAGGAGATCGATTTTCGCGGCAGGCAGTGCCCAATCGATAAGCGATTCTGCTTTGTCTATTTTATTGGCATAGGTACTAAGCGCGTCGTCCTGTATTCGCGCGCTGTCTTGAAATGCTTCGAGATTGTTCATTACCGCGACTAGAGACTTGGTCCCAACAGCGACTAGTTTCGCTTCGAGGCTGACGCGTGTCTCACGCCCGTCGATGACAACAGCTGCTTTCTCGAGCATGGCGCCCGTATCTAAGCCTGCGTCCATCTGCATTATTGTCACGCCGGTGGAATCATCGCCTGCAAGAAGTGCGCGCTCGATAGGCGCTGCGCCTCGCCACCGCGGCAGCAGTGAAGCGTGGACATTCACGCAGCCTAGTCGCGGCGTGTCGAGAATCGACTGCGGCAGAATTAACCCATAGGCGACGACGATTAATACGTCACAGGCGAGTGCGTTGAGTTCGGCGACCGCTTCGTCGCTGCGAAGCGTCGATGGCTGCAGTATCCGAAGACCCGCTTCCATGGCCGCCCGCTTAACCGGGCTAGGCGAGAGTTTCTTGCCGCGACCCGCCGGACGATCGGGCTGAGTGTAAACGGCCACTAACTCGAAACGTGACGCTTCGTCGGCTTGCGCCGCGATTAACGCGTTGAGATGAGCGGCGGCGAATTCGGGTGTGCCGGCGAAACAGACTCGCAGTTTATTCATGGAGGCTTCGATTTAGGTTAAGAGGATGGGATTGGACCTAGTCGACTGAATTAGGCCGTTCTCTTATGGGCCTTGGTAAGCTTGCTGCGAATTCGGTCGCGTTTCAATTTACTAATATAGTCGACGAATAGTTTGCCATCCAAATGGTCGATCTCGTGCTGTATACAGATGGCGAGCAAGCCGTCTGCCTCTAACTCGAACGGTGCGCCCTCTTCGTCTTGGGCCTTAATGATGACACGCCGCGGGCGCGAGACCGTCTCGTAGAATCCGGGTACCGACAGACAGCCTTCGTCGTAATCTTGGAGCTCTTCGTCGATTACCTCGAAAGTTGGATTGATGTAGGCGCGTGGACTATCTTTAGTTTCAGAGACATCAATGACAAGGATACGCTGATGTACGTCAATCTGCGACGCCGCAAGCCCGATGCCTTCGGCGGCGTACATTGTTTCGCGCATATCCGCGACTAAGGCTTTTAACTCCGCGTCAAAAAGAGTGACCGGCTTTGCTACGGTGCGTAGCCGCGGGTCCGGAAATTCTAATATTGGCAAAACGGCCATTGTTGCGTCCTCTGTTGCGTCCCCGAATAGGGTTATACCCATAAGATGGGGTCATAGTGGCTATTATTCCACAGATTGTGCACTCATTGTTTGCTTTACAGGCTCCGTTTTGGGGGTTTTAGGCCACTTGCAGACTAGCGAGCAAACAAAACGCAAACAAAACGCAAACAAACGGTGTAAGACTATGCAGAAAGAAAGCCATGTCCAAGCGTTAGCTAGCTATTCGCCCGCGTTGAAAGCGCTGCTAACCCTCGCTCTGCTTACCTCAATCCTGTTGTATTCACCTGTCGCTCTTACGCAGCAGACAATAACGCTTCTTCCCCAGCTTACATCCGAACCTTTCGGCACCAACACCGATGGCGTGTCACTGCCAAAACTGCACGCGGCGATTGGACGCAATACGATTGTTCGGCAAAGCACGCTCGCTGAGATGCCACGTATCATTGCGCCCGAAAACAATTCTAGCATTGCCTCGCACGAAGACTTGGTGCTCGTCGCTGGCAAGCTAGACACGGGAATTTCGGAGTATTCGATCTACTGACTCGGCGAAACACATACTCGTCTTGTCGAGAAACAGCGCAGCGGTCCAACCGAGAAATACGCCCACTTCGTTATCGAAAACTCTAGGGCTCAGATTCAAGAATTAGAATTTATTGGCAGTGCGACTTTGCTCGCTAAGCCGTCGGCTAGCACCACCGCTGAAAGTCCACGAATTGCTGCGAACGAGCGTCGCAATAATGCACCCCGGCAGTGGCTTAGAGTAACCACAAGTGTTGGCGCGGTTCGCAAAAACCGATGTCATTGTGCTAGCGGGTACGTTCGGGGAATTGTCTCTCGCCTCGGTGATTAACGCCGAGGGTCTGAATAGCCACGGACAACGACTCGCCGCCTCTTCTTCGCCGCATAGCATAGATGGCCAGGTGTTATCGTTTTTTTCGGGAAGAAAATGGGGTGCAAGGCAAACAAACATGATCATCGATCGGGGGCAAATCGACGGCCTGACTCAAGGTATGCGCGTTGCTATTGTGGCGCCTAATCAAGCTGACAAGGATCTAGGCGATGCCATTATCTATGCGCGTACGCCTTATTTTTCGTTAGCACTGATACTGTCCGCTTCACAGCCCATAGAGAGGGGGTCGCGCATAAAAGGCACCGCGGCTGCCGTGCAATGAATAGCGACGACGTGCAGCTCAGGCTTGCCCTTTCGCTGTTTCACTGCAAGGGCGGTCATGCGCCAGCGCTGTCACGTGCGCTTCGACACCAAGGGTCTTTAAAGGCATTAGTGGCGACGACGCGTGAAGCGCAAGAGCAATACGATCTAAGCCTGTCACAGCAGGCGCTGCTGAGTGGTGAGCCTGCCAGCGCAGAAACACTCTCGTTGGGTGACAAAGATCTCGAGTGGGCACTAGATTCTGAACATCACTTAGTAACCTATGATTCCATTTTCTACCCTGAGCGATTGCGCGAAACAGACTGCCCGCCTCTTCTGCTTTATGTTCGCGGTTCGCTTGCGACACTGGCTTCTCTGCAGCTTGCAATAGTGGGTAGCCGTAACGCGAGTGATTATGGAAAGCGCAATGCGTATTGGATGGCTCGCGAGTTGTGCAGAGCTGGCGTGACCCTTTGCAGTGGGCTCGCGCTGGGCGTCGATGCCAATGCCCATCTCGGCGCCCTCGATGCTGCCGGTTCTGATGCATCCGTGTCGACGGTGGCTGTTCTGGGCACCGGAATCGATCGAGTCTACCCTGCCGCTCATCGAGCGCTTTTTCAGAGAATCGCGGACAACGGTGCAGTGGTGTCAGAGTTTCCACTGGGCATGCGCGCGTACGCCTATAATTTCCCCTGACGCAACCGACTTATCAGTGGGTTGAGCGTGGGCGTGTTGGTGATAGAGGCAGCGATAAAGAGTGGGTCATTGATCACCGCGCGTTACGCGGTCGAACAAAATCGAGAGGTTTACGCCTTGCCGAGTCTATTGAGTAACCCCCAAGGTCGTGGCTGTCATGAACTGATAAAACAGGGAGCAATGTTAGTCGATGACCCAAATGATATTTTATTCGAGCTTGGGCTCGAGGCTCATGACACGCTCTCGCCTACCGGATTCGGCAATCTAATCGACACAGGTGAGCCGAATGACCTTCAGCCGCTACAGCGTAAACTCTTACAGAGGCTGCGAACCGAAGACTGTCTTTTTGACAGCTTCCTCGATGCCGATCTGGCGAGTTTTGGTGCACTAAATCACGCGCTGCTTGACCTCGAAGTGAGAGGCCTCGTGTTTTGTCGAGGCGGGCGCTACACAATTGCATGAGGTGATAAAAAATCGTATAAGCGCGGGCATTACTTGGCGCTACTAGCTCCCCCAAAATTAAGTAGAATGTGCTCCCATGCCGAGCGGATACCATTTAGAGGCCGCGAGTCCTTCAGCAACCCCATTATGGAGCCTTCTATGCAAAGCGCTGATGCGTCACATAAACAGGCAGAATATTTACTCGACGAACCTTCGATCGTTGCTGGCCTCGAAGCGGTCGCAGCGGGCGGCGTAATTGCCTATCCTACCGAGGCTGTATGGGGGCTAGGCTGCGATCCATTTTCTGAAGCGGCTGTCGCGAAACTCCTGAAGATAAAAAACAGACCGGTTGAGAAAGGGCTTATTCTTGTCGCCTCGAGCCTCGAGCAACTGCCCGCTCTCGCGGCCTCACTCACCGACGCGCAGCGCGACACGATGCAGGCGACCTGGCCTGGACCTGTTACCTGGCTAATACCCGACGTCGACGGCTGCATTCCTCAATGGATAAAAGGTGAGCACGCAAGCGTGGCGGTGAGAGTCAGCGCACACCCTCTCGTGCGTGAATTATGCAATCGCCACGGCGGTGCGCTGGTTTCCACGTCGGCTAATGATGCGGGCGAGCCGGAAATTCGATCTCAATCAAGACTCGTCGAGGAGTTTGGCGGTAGAATTGATGCTGTAATAGCCGGTGAGCTAGGCGACAGCGCCGAACCTTCACAGATACGCGACTTAATTAGTGGTAATCGACTGCGGTAAGTGACGCGGTGCCGGCGCTCCTAAACTCGAACGGGGAACGCATTTTGACCAACGTAGACACGCTTGCGGTAAAAGACTTCTTACTTAAACTTCAGGAGTCGATTGTAGACCGCCTAGCCGAGATAGACCCCGACGCTGAGATTGTCACAGACCAATGGGATCGAGACTCGGGCGGCTCAGGGGTGAGCCGGGTCATGAGCGGCGGTAAAGTAATCGAGAAAGGCGGCGTTAACTTCTCACATGTGTTTGGTAAGGCCATGCCCGCATCGGCTACCGCCGAGCGTCCAGAGCTTGCGGGCAGGGCTTTTCAAGCAATGGGCGTGTCGTTAGTCATCCACCCGCTTAATCCTATGGTGCCAACGTCGCATGCGAATTTCAGGCTTTTCGTTGCCGAGAAAGAGGGTGAAGAAAGTGTCTGGTGGTTTGGCGGAGGCTATGATCTAACGCCCTACTACGGCTTCGAAGAAGACTGCGTACACTGGCACCGCACAGCCGAACGAGCCTGCGCACCCTTTGGCGACGCTTACTATCCTGCCCTCAAAAAGCGCTGCGACGAGTATTTCTTTCTCAAGCATCGCGGCGAGGCACGAGGGATAGGCGGCTTGTTTTTCGATGACTTTAACGAGATGGGCTTCGATAAGTGTTTCGACTTTGTACAGTCGCTTGCAAACAGTTATCTCGAGGCCTATGTCCCTATTGTCGAGAAACGAAAAGACACCGAATACACGCAAGAACAACGAGAGTTTCAGGAATACCGGCGTGGACGTTACGTCGAATTTAACCTCGTGTTCGACCGCGGCACGCTTTTCGGCCTGCAGTCGGGCGTTGGACGTATCGAGTCTATCCTCATGTCTCTGCCGCCCACTGTGCGCTGGGTATACGATTGGACACCTACCCCTGGCAGCGCAGAGGAAAAGCTGTACACCGATTTTCTCCCCCACCGCGATTGGCTCCAGCTCAGCGCCTAGCGCGGGCTAGAAAGCAACGCGCAAAATTCAGCGATGAAGAGATGAAGAGATGAAGAGATGGGGAGATGAGTGACGTGGAAGCCGATAAAAAATCCAGTGCCCCGACTCGCTATGCAGTGATCGGTTCGCCGATCTCACACAGCAAATCTCCTCTCATTCACGCGCTTTTCGCAGCGCAGACTGAGCAGGCAATCACCTACGAAGCCATCGAGGTTTTAGAGGACGATTTTGAGCGCTTCGTTGGGTCTTGGTTTGCCTCCGGCGGTGGAGGATTAAACGTCACTGTTCCACATAAAGAGCGCGCTTTTGCTTTTGCCGAGATAACGACCCCGAGGGCGACGTTAGCGCGCGCGGTGAACACCCTTAGTCTCGATTCCGCAGGGCGACTAGTAGGTGACAATACCGACGGCGCCGGGCTCCTAAATGATCTGATAGATAATTACGATACTCCCATCGGAGGTAAGCGCTTACTCTTGCTTGGCGCGGGCGGTGCTACTCGCGGAGTGCTGGCTGCAATAGCTGATTTACCTAATAAGCCCGCCTCAATCACTGTCGCGAACCGAACGCTGTCGAGGGCGCAAGGTTTGGCGTCCGATTTCGAAGGGCGGTTAGAGATTATTGCGGTAAGCTACGACGATCTCCAACAGCATGAATACGATGTCGTTATTAATGGCACGTCGGCAAGCCTTGGGGGCGAGCTTCCGCCTTTGGTGCCGTCGCTGCTCGCGCCCGACTGCTGTTGCTACGATATGATGTATTCTGCTGAGCCGACCTTGTTCCTTAGGTGGGCAAAAGAGCATGGCGCGGCGAAAGCAATAGACGGGCTGGGCATGCTAATAGGACAGGCAGCCGTCGCGTTTTCACTTTGGCGCGGTGTCGAGCCAAAAACCGCCGAAGTCATTCTGGCTTTGCGCCCCAAGGCATAAGTCTGCCGGTAAAAACCTTTATTACCGACTATAAAAAAGGCCTGCGATTTCTCGTCAGGCCTCTCTTATCTTACCGACAGTAATGCGTTAGCGATTAATGTGCGGCTTCCTCACCATGGCCACCGCCATGGAAGTCGCTAGGCGACAAAGGCGTCAGCGTGGGATCGTCTCCACGGTACTGATAACGCGTGCCTTCAGTATAGTTGCCCTCGATGGTCATAAAACCAATGAGGAACAATAACGCCACTGGCGGTACTAAGATCGTCAGAACTAGCGCTAGGCGTTCCCAGACGACGTGCATGAAGATCGCGGTAATAAAACCGGCCTTCAGGAACATAAACGTGATTACTAAGAACCAGCGTAGGCCGCCTTCGACATGGAAATAGTCTACTGCGTAAGAGAATCCGCTCAAGACGAAGAGTAGGATCCAGATTTTGTAATAAATCCCTAGAGGATGTTGTTGACCTGCTTCAGATGACATTGTTATCCCCTCTCTTTATAGCAAGTAGAAAAATGCGAAGATGAATACCCACACGAGGTCGACGAAGTGCCAGTATAAACCGGCGATCTCAACGATCTCATACCCTTTCTTGTCGTAATGACCCTTGCGCACTTTGTTTGCAACGACCAGAAGGTAGATAACACCCCCCGTCACGTGCAATCCGTGGAAACCTGTCACCATAAAGAACACTGAGCCAAACTGAGCCGCGCCGTAGGGGTTGCTCCAGGGCCGAATGCCCTCGTCGACGATCAGCTTAGTCCACTCGAATGCCTGCATACCAACAAAAGAGAGGCCCAACAAAGCGGTAATCACCATTAAGATGAATGTCTTTTGCTTGTCGCGGCGATAGCCGAAGTTCACGGCGAGTGCCATTGAGCCCGAGCTCGTGATCAAGATAAAAGTCATGATCGCGATCAATACGAGCGGAATTGACTGGCCGAACAACGTTAGTGCAAAGATCTCTGTCTGCAGAGGCCAAGGCTCAGTCGTCGTGAGGCGCACATTGAGGTAGCCGGTAAGAAAGCAGGTAAAGATGAAGGTATCCGATACTAAGAATATCCACATCATCGCCTTGCCCCAAGGCACATTGTAGGTCTGCTTATCGCTGGCCCAGTCTTCGACTAGACCTTCCACCCCTTCTGGGCTTCCTTGAATTGCTGCAGTTTCACTCATCCTTATTTCCCATTAACTCTATTTTTAAATTCTGTCCCTAGAAGGGCGGTCTCCCGCCCTGCCAAATTAGGTGTTGGCAACGACCGCGAAGATCACAAGCCAAACAACCAATAAGAAGTGCCAATAGACCGTACAAAGCTCGATGCTCAGGCGTTGTTCCTTCGCTTCTGCTCCGGTAACCATTCGGAATACACACTTAATCCATACGTACAGGCCGCCTGCGATGTGGATCGCGTGCAGGCCAGTAAGTAAGAAGTAGAAGTCAGCCGCTGGATTGCTCGAGAGATAGACGCCAGCTAGCTGGAGCTCTTCCCAAGTTTGCAGCTGGGCCGCGATGAATAAGATGGCGAAAACGCCACCGCCGAAAAACGCAATCTTCACGTTCTTCGAACCGCCGTTACCTACGACGTTACGCGCCCACTGAAACAACACGCTGCTCATCACGAGTAAACCCGTGTTGAACCAGAGTGATGTTGGCTCAGCGATCGGCAACCAATCCGGCAATTCCATGCGGATGTAGTAGCTAACCCCAAACAGAGAAAACACGATAGAGGCGGCGGTTAAGAAGAAGTTTAATGCCACTCGCTCCGCGGGTGACTTAAACGTGCCTTCTGGTTTTAGGCCGCCGATGATACCTTTGCGTT
>ENA-OREB01000583-OREB01000583.1-marine-metagenome-genome-assembly--contig:-NODE-583-length-18265-cov-4.484000_pt1 | contig 18265 bp, 15 predicted proteins | sample MGYA00248625_ERZ508552 | MGnify/ENA primary metagenome ERZ508552 (study PRJEB26219, sample SAMN06267888) | marine metagenome | isolation source: Monterey Bay, California, USA | place: USA:Monterey Bay...
TGAGCTAATAATTCTGCTAAAAGATAGCCTACGTCTCCTGCTCCCGCAATGACAATATTCATAAAATCGATTCTGTTAATTACCTCTATGAGTTAATAAGGACAAAATTACAAGATTTTGTGTTCTAAAGTGGACAAATCTTCCGATATAATCGTTTTAAGTAATGAATAGGTTAAAATCAAAGAAAAATTATGAAGCGTATCCTCTTTGTATGTTTAGGAAATATCTGTCGTTCTCCACTTGCAGAGGGCATTTTTAAAGCAAAAGTGCAGGCAAAGGGATTGGATTGGTATGTTGATTCGGCGGGAACTTCAGGTATGCATGCGGGTGCATTAGCAGATGTTCGATCGATTGAAATTGCTAAGGCAAGGGGGCTTAATATTTTAGATCAGCGGTCTAGGCAGTTCAAAAAATCTGATTTTTTTGATTGTCTGATCAAATAAAATTTGCTACCGCTACCGAGCTAATTTGTAAATTTGTAATCTAAATAAATGCGTGATGATAGAATTAAATACTGAAATGAATCAAGATCGGATTGATGAGATAGGGGATAACCACGTTATGACCTCCGCCAAGACACCACTTCGTGATGATGCTTTTGTCATTTCTGATGAGGATAAAATGGATAGAATTCAAGAAAGTGTCAAAGACATTCTAATAACTTTAGGGTTAGATCTTTCAGATGATAGTTTGCAAGGTACACCAAGAAGAGTAGCTAAAGCTTTTGTTAAGGAATTATTCATGGGGTTAAATCCAAAGAATCAGCCAAAGGCATCAACTTTTGATAATAATTATAATTATCAAGAGATGTTAGTTGAGAAAAATATTATTGTATACTCTACTTGTGAACACCACCTTTTACCTATAGTTGGTCGTGCTCATGTAGCCTATATCTCAAAAGGTAAGGTAATTGGATTGTCTAAGATGAACCGTATTGTTGATTATTTTGCTAAAAGACCACAAGTTCAGGAAAGACTCACCATGCAAATAGTTCAGTTTATGCAAGAATCTCTAGGGACTAAAGATGTAGCGTGTGTAATCGATGCTAAACATTTATGTGTAAATTCTCGAGGAATAAAAGATATTGAAAGTAGTACAATCACTTCTGAGTTTGGGGGAAAATTTAAAGAAAAGGAGACTAAACAAGAGTTTTTAGATTATCTAAAAATTGATACTGATTTTCAGGGGGTTTAAATTACACTCAATCAAATAAAAAAAGCCACTTTTAAAAGTGGCTTTTTTTATTTTAACTGATATATATTTAATTTTTAATCAATACCCATTCTCCTCTTTCAATTAAAGGGATAGCTTGTTTGAATTTCACTACTTTTTCCTGACCACTCATCACATTTTTAATAGTAACTCGTTCATTTCTACCTATTTTCGGTTGTTCTCTTACTATAGTTTCGATAGGCTCAGATTGTTGTTGTCTGGAATTGCTAATGGCTTGTTCAGTAGTATTTTGAACGTCAGCTTTGCTTAAATTTAATTTTTGTCTTGTTTTCTTTTGTTCTTCAGAAATTTGATCATTTGCTTGATTTGGTAATTCTCCTTTAAATAAGAAAGATAGTACCTCACGATTTATTTTATCTATGGTTACTTTAAATAATTCAAATGCTTCAAATTTGTAAATTAGTAATGGATCTTTTTGCTCGTAAGATGCATTTTGAACCGATTGTTTTAAATCATCCATTTGACGTAGGTGATCTTTCCAGTTTTCATCAATAATAGCGAGTGTGATGTTTTTTTCAAAATCGGTAGCTAAAGACTTTCCTTTTGTCTCATAAGCTTCTTTTAAATTGGTAACAACTTTGAGGGTTTTGATACCATCAGAAAAAGGAACAACAATACGCTCGTATCTATCACCTTCATTTTCGTAAACATTTTTGATTACAGGATAAGTTAAAAGTGCATTTCTTTCAACTTTTTCTTTATAACTATGAGTTACAACTTCATATAACTTATCGGCTAACTCTTGTTCATTTAAAGAGTTAAACTCGTCTTCACTAAAGGGTGATGCTATTGAAGTAAAACGAATCAATTCAAATTCAAAGTTTTGAAAATCTTTAGCTGCTTTATTTTGGTTAATGATAGTTTCACAGGTCTCAAAGATCATATTTGAAATGTCTATTTGTAGACGATCTCCATCTAATGCATGCCTTCTTCTCAGGTAAACAAATTCTCTTTGAGCGTTCATGATATCGTCATATTCCAATAATCTTTTACGAATACCAAAGTTATTTTCTTCAACTTTCTTTTGTGCTCTTTCAATAGACTTAGAAATCATAGAATGTTGAATTACTTCACCTTCTTTTAGACCCATTCTATCCATCATTTTTGCAATTCTTTCAGAACCGAACAAACGCATTAAGTTGTCATCTAATGCAACGTAAAATTGAGATGATCCAATATCACCCTGACGCCCAGCTCTTCCTCGTAATTGTCTATCAACTCGTCTGGAATCATGTCGTTCTGTACCAATAATTGCTAAACCTCCAGCGTCTTTTACTTGGTCAGATAGCTTAATGTCAGTTCCACGTCCAGCCATATTAGTTGCTATCGTTACTATACCTGGATTTCCAGCTTCTGCAACTACATCTGCTTCACGTTTATGTAATTTTGCATTTAATATATTGTGCTTAATCTTACGCATTTGTAACATTCTTCCCAATAATTCAGAAATTTCTACAGATGTTGTACCTACTAGTACAGGTCTTCCTTGATTTACCAGTTGAACAACATCTTCTATTACTGCATTGTATTTTTCTCGAGTAGTCTTATAGATAAAATCTTGTTTATCATCTCTTAGTAATGGTTTATTTGTAGGGATTTCAACAACATCTAATTTGTATATTTCCCAAAGTTCACCTGCTTCAGTAATGGCTGTACCAGTCATACCAGATAACTTTCTATACATTCTAAAATAGTTTTGCAAGGTAACTGTTGCAAATGTTTGGGTAGCATCTTCAATTTTTACATTTTCTTTTGCTTCAATTGCTTGATGAAGCCCGTCTGAATATCGACGACCATCCATGATACGTCCGGTTTGTTCATCAACAATCATGACTTTATTTTCCACAACTACATATTCAACATCTTTTTCAAATAAGCTGTAAGCTTTTAGTAGCTGGTTCATGGTATGAATCCGTTCACTTTTAACACTAAAGTCTTTGTATAATTTTTCCTTTAATTCAGCCTTTTTTTCTGTAGTTTCTTCAGAAGCATCTATGTTGCCAATTTTAACGCCTAAATCAGGTAATACAAAGAAATCTTCATCACTTGTATTTGTAGAAAGTGCTGCGATACCCTTATCTGATAAATCTATCGAATTATTCTTTTCTTCGATAACATACCATAATTCTTCATCTACTTCTGGCATCAGTTTGTTATTATCTGCCATGTAGGTATTCTCTGTTTTTTGAAGTAATTGTTTTACTCCTTCCTGAGATAGAAATTTAATAAGCGCTTTATTTTTTGGAATTCCTCTAAATACCCTCAACAATAAAAAACCACCGTCTTTGGTATTTCCTTCGGTAATTAATTTTTTAGCCTCTGCAAGTACCCCAATTAAATACTTATTTTGTTTTGATACAAGATCGTTAACTAATGGTTTTAATTCATTAAACTCGTGTCTATCTCCTTGAGGAACAGGTCCAGATATAATTAAAGGAGTTCTTGCATCATCAATTAAAACGGAATCTACTTCATCAATTATGGCGTAATTTGGAGCTCTTTGAACTAAATCTTCCTTTGAACTGGCCATATTATCTCTTAAATAATCGAATCCAAATTCATTATTTGTCCCATAGGTAATGTCTGCATTGTAAGCTATTCTTCTTTCTTCTGAATTAGGTTGATGAAAATCAATACAATCTGTACTTAATCCATGGAATTCAAACATAGGTGCCATCCATGCTCTATCTCTTTTTGCTAGGTAATCATTTACGGTAACAACATGAACTCCATTGCCGGTCAATGCGTTTAAATATACTGGCAATGTGGAAACTAATGTTTTCCCTTCACCAGTCATCATCTCTGCAATTTTCCCCTGATGAAGCACAGAGCCCCCAATCAATTGAACGTTATAATGAATCATGTCCCAAGTCACTGGTTTTCCTGCAGCATCCCAAGAGTTTTGCCAAAAGGCTTTATCACCGTCTAAAACAACATGTTCTCGAGTAGAGGAGAGTTCTCTATCAAAAGGAGTAGCTGTAACTTCAACTTCATCATTATTTACAAAACGTGTTGCAGTTTCTTTTACCACAGCAAAAGCTTCTGGCATAATATCATGTAAAATTGCCTCAGAAGCCTCATAAGATTCATTTTTTAAGGTATCTATTTCAGAAAAAATATCTTGTTGTCTATCTATTTCAGCTTCTTTTGCTTCTTTTTCTAATGCAGTAATTTTATCATTAAAAACTTTTGTGCCTTCTTTTATTCTTTTTTTGAATTCAGTGGTTTTATTTCTTAATTCATCATTTGATAAAGAAGATAATGTGGTTTCGTAAGCGGTTACTTTTTCAACAATCGGTTGAAGTATTTTTAGATCTTTTTGTTGTTTATCTCCAACAAATATTTTAATTACTGAATTTAAGATACTCATTCTTTAAGCTGTATTTTATTTTCTTCTGTATGATATTGTATTTAAGACTTTAAAAGTAAACAAAAAAAAAGCCTCATTTGAGACTTTTTCTTGTTTGTTTTATTAAATATTTTTAATATTCATCTTCATTCCAAAGATAATCCTCTTCAGTAGGATAATCTGGCCAAATTTCAATGATAGAATCATATGAGTCCCCTTCATCTTCAATTTCTTGTAAATTCTCAGCTACTTCTAAGGGCGCACCTGTTCTGATAGCATAATCTACTAACTCATCTTTTGTTGCTGGCCATGGTGCATCTGCTAAATAAGATGCTAATTCTAAAGTCCAATACATTTCTAATGGATTTAATTTTCTGCAAAAATAATTTTTTTACTGAAAAAATCAAGTTTTTTTTGAAATATATATCAATAAAAAAAGAACTTGGTTATAATTTCTCAGGAATCCACTTAATTTCCTGAACTGATAAATATTGAGACAACTTTCGTGCCAGCATAAAAAGAAAGTCAGATAGTCGGTTAAGATATGTTAAAATAATAGGATTTATACCTTCTTGTTGGTGAAGAGAAACCGATAACCGTTCTGCTCTTCTGCAAACACATCTTGCGATATGACAATATGACACCGTGGTATGACCACCAGGAAGTATAAAATGAGTCATTTGAGGGAGCGTTGAATTTATTTCATCTATAGTATTTTCTAGATATGTTATGGATTCGGAGGTTATTTTAGGAATATTTAAACGTTCTTTTCCATTTTTTAGAGTTTCCTTTTCTGATGGTGTTGCTAGCATCGAGCCAAGGGTAAATAAATCATTCTGAATTTTTACAAGAATATGTTTTGTTTGATTGTCAATCGCTTGATCTTTTATCAAACCAATGTAAGAGTTTAATTCATCTACTGTCCCATAAGATTCTATTCTTAAGTGATTTTTTGAAACTCTAGTGCCTCCAAATAAGGCAGTAGTACCCTTATCTCCAGTTTTTGTGTAAATCTTCATACTGTAAATTTAATATTTTAAATTCTGATGATAAAATGTTCTTTTTCTTGTTCTTTTCTGAAGAATACAAAACCCCAAAAAAATGTGTCTATTGTAACAGTTACTTTTTTATGTTTTTTTATGTAGTTCCATACTTTTTCAGATTCTTTATTAGAATGAATATTTTCAAATAAAAAAACGGAATTATTATCTATGGCTAATAAACTAGATTCAAAGTATTTTAATATAGTTTTATTTGCACAACTTCCTTTAAAATGGATAAAATCATAGGTATTATTATTAAATACTCGAGGTAAAGTAATATCAAAGTTACCTGTTAGAAACTTTACGTTTTTAACAGTATTTTTTTTGAATATTTCCTTAATCGCTTTAACAACCTGCTTATTTTCCTCCAGAGTTGTTATTTTGGAGTTTCGTTGTGCAGACGATAATATAACAGTATTGATACCGAAACCAGTTCCAATTTCCAAAATATTCTTCGGTTTCAGATATTGAATTAAATGAATTAATAATCTTGCTCTTTTATTTGAAATTTCTGAGTCTTTAAAAATTCTTGAGCGTTTTCTTTTATGAGATAAAAGTAACCTAGACATGAAATTAAAATTTGAAATTTCTAATAATGAGGTGTTTTTTGAAAGCTGTTTTTTATAGTTTAAGAAAATAGTTAAATCGTTCTTGCCTTTTTTTTTGTAAAAACAAGAAGTAATTAAATCAAATACAAATGGAGAGTGAACACCATGTTCATTTTTAGATTTAATTATAAAACAAAAAAATGATACGATTTTATGAAACAATTTTAATGTTTTTTAATAATTATAGAGTTTGAGTTTCTTTACCTGCTAGATAGACTTCTTCTATGCAATTATCAGCAAAAGCATAAGGTATAGAACTATATGATTTTATAGGTTTTGTAATTATAAAGTTTGCCATTTTACCTTTTGAGATGCTTCCAATTTTATCAGATAAGTTTAAGGCATGTGCAGCATTAATAGTAGCTGCATTGATAGCTTCTTCAGGAGTCATTCTCATTTTTATACAAGCTAAAGAAACTACAAAATTCATATTTCCTGAAGGAGAAGATCCAGGGTTGTAGTCGGAGGCTACAGCCATAGGAATATTAGCATCTATTAATTTTCTTGCATTTGTATAGGGAATTCCTAAAAAAAATGAACACGATGGAAGTGCTACAGGCATTGTGTCTGATTTTGATAATATGTTAAGGTCTTCATCGGTTAAAACTTCTAAATGATCTACAGATAAAGCTTTATTATTTACACCAACTTTAATACCTCCAATTGAATTAAATTGATTCACATGAATTTTTGGAATCAATCCGTGTTTTCTTCCTGCTTTTAAAATTTGATCAGTTTCTGTAGTGGTAAAATATCCTTTTTCACAAAAAACATCAATATAATCAGCTAGTTTTTCTTTAGCTATTTCAGGAATCATTTTATCAATAATTAACTGAATATATTCAGCTCTTTTTTCTTTGTATTGTTTAGGTATAGCGTGCGCGCCCAAAAAAGTAGCTTTGATTGGGATTGAAAAGTTTTCTTTTAATTTTTTTATTACACGTAGTATTTTTAGTTCGCTTTCTAATGTTAACCCATAACCAGATTTAATTTCTATTGCTCCTGTGCCATTTCTTATAAGTTTTTTTAATCTTTTTGCTGCATCTTCGAAGAGTTCATTTTCTGGCTTATTTTGTAGTTTTTTTGATGAATTTAGTATTCCTCCACCTTTTTCTGCAATTTCTTGATAGGTTAGTCCTTTTATTCGATTTACAAATTCCTCTTCTCTAGTATCCGCGAACACTAAATGGGTATGGCTATCACACCAAGTGGGTAAAACTAATTTACCAGTGAGATCAACGACTTTATCTGATTTTTTAATACCAAGAGTATTCATAGATCCAAAATCTACGATAACATTGTCTTTAATTATTAAAAAGGCGTTTTTGATTGTGGGTAAAATACTCATATTCTTTCCACACACTTTCATCACATCCGGTTCTCTTACTTGAACAAGTTCTTTAATATTGATGAATAATGTTGTCATATGGTTTGTTTGTATTCTCAAAACAAACTTACATTAAAAAAAGAAAACTTTATATTGTTATTTGGGAATACCTGAAAGGTTATTGACTCCTAAATAAAGTGTAGTGTCAATAGAAAAACAACTATTTGTAGGTTTTATGTCAAAGAAACAATAATTAATTAGAAACTTATTTTAAGCTACCTGTCATGTCTTCAGGCTTAACCCAATCATCATATTGTTCCTCAGTAACGTAACCTAAACGAACTGCTTCTTCTTTTAATGTTGTGCCATTGGCATGAGCGGTATTGGCAATTTCGGCCGCTTTGTAGTATCCAATTTTAGTATTTAAAGCAGTCACCAACATTAATGAATTATTTAACAACTCATTAATTCTTGTATGATTTGGTTGAATACCGGAAGCACAATGTAAATCAAATGAAATACAAGCATCTCCAATAAGTTGTGCAGATTGAATCACATTAGCTGCCATCATTGGTTTAAAAACATTTAACTCATAATGACCCTGAGTACCACCAATAGTTACTGCGACATCATTTCCCATAACTTGTGCACAAACCATCGTAATTGCTTCTGCTTGAGTTGGGTTTACTTTTCCTGGCATAATGGAGCTTCCTGGTTCGTTAGCAGGAATAATAATTTCTCCAATTCCAGACCTAGGACCTGATGCCATCATTCGAATGTCATTAGCAATTTTATTTAGTGACACAGCAGTTTGTTTGAGTGCACCATGGGTTTCTACTAAGGCATCATGTGCAGCTAAAGCTTCAAATTTATTTTCTGCAGTAATAAAAGGTAAGTTTGTAAATTCTGCTATAAATTTAGCCACTAGGACATCATACCCTTTTGGTGTATTTAATCCAGTACCTACTGCCGTTCCTCCCAAAGCCAACTGACTTAGATGTTCTAAAGAATTACGTAATGCATTTAAAGCAAAATTTAATTGTGCTACATATCCAGAAAATTCTTGTCCTAGGGTTAGGGGAGTGGCATCCATTAAATGAGTTCGTCCAATTTTAACAACATCTTTAAAATCCTCAGATTTTTTTTGTAAGGTATTTCTTAATTGTTCAATTCCAGGAATGGTAGTTTCTACAATTTTTTTATAACACGCAATGTGCATTCCAGTTGGAAATGTATCGTTAGAGGATTGAGACTTATTTACATCATCATTTGGTTGAATAGTTTTTTCTCCTTCCCCAATGATTTTCCCTGAAATTTCATGGGCTCTATTTGCAATGACTTCATTCACATTCATGTTAGATTGTGTTCCTGAGCCGGTTTGCCATACTACTAGTGGAAACTGATCATCTAACTTTCCTTCTAAAATTTCATCACATACCGTCGCTATTAAATCACGTTTTCCTGCATCTAAAACACCTAATTCAGTATTTGTAAAAGCAGCAGCTTTTTTGAGATATGCAAAACCATATACAATTTCTAGAGGCATTGAAGCGGCTGAACCAATTTTAAAATTATTTCTAGATCTTTCAGTCTGTGCTCCCCAATACTTATCAGCAGGAACTTTAACAGAACCCATAGTATCTTTTTCTATTCTAAATTTCATGATTAGTGCATTTTCATTGATATCACAAATTTACGAAATCCACAACAATTCGTAAGTAACATTTGTGAGTATTTTATTCAAGAAATATTTAACTAAATGTTAGCATCAATAAAAATTATCTATTATTTTTGTGTTTTTAAATTAAAGATTTTTAAAATGTTAGATTTTTCTCAGTTCTCAGGATTGGTTTTGTTCATGTTTATTTTTACAGCTGGTTTTTGGTTATTAATATTTTTATTAACTTTTGTTGTACCCTACTGGTTAGGAGGAACTATTTGGGAAAATTTCAAATTAAAAAGAGAAGCAAAAAAAGCTGCCGAAGGAAAGTAGTTTTTATATACAGATAAAAAAAAGACTCGCAATTTTTCGAGTCTTTTTTTATGGATAGAGTTGATTATTTATGGTGTACTAAAGCCTTCACCACCCTCATAATCTTCACCACCTCTTTGTTCTCTTCCTTGTTTCTTTTTTTGATTAAATCTATAGGTAAAGTTTAACGATACTTGACGAACTCTCCATTGTGATTCTTGATTATTAATACTAGTGGGGTTTTCTTTATTTGGATTAAAGTTAGTTGATCTCCATCTTCTAGAATTAAATACATCACTTACGTTTAATACTAAAGTACCTTTTTCACTTAACACATCTTTACTGAGGGCAATGTTGGCCGAGAACATTCCTTTTGATTCACTTTGTGCTGTATATCGTGGACCTCTGTATGATAATCTATTCTGCATCTGTATTTTCCAAGGCAATGTAAATGTTGCATTGAACCTACTAAACCAACTATTATTTATGTTTCCTAAGTCTTGTGTTTCGGGCATAGAGGTAATAGCTCCAGAGGTTTCATCAATAGTAAATTTATTATATTCATAAAGACCCTTTGATTCTTGCTGAAATACATTAAAACTTCCTGAAAGCCTTACTTTCTTTGAAGGATTATAATTAGCGGTTAGTTCAAAACCGTATCTATCTTCAGATGCTAAATTTATGGGTTCTCTAATTGTTATTACTTGATTTACTCCGTCTAGCAGTCTAATTTCATCTCTAGAAACTCTTTGAATAGCATTGACGGAATGTTGAAAGTAAATTGATGAATTTAAGGTAAGTTTTCCAATCTTTTGAAGAAAGCCAAGGTCAAAAGAATTTGTAAACGTTGGAATTAAACCAGGATTCCCTTTGTAGATTACATTCTGACTGTTTCTTGACTCAAAGGGGTTGAGGTACCAGTACCTTGGTCTTCTGAGTCTTCTGCTATATCCTAGAGTAAAACTTTGATTATCTGTTCTTTCTAAACCAAAATTAATAGTAGGGAATACTTCTGTATACCTGTAATCGAAATTTTCATTAGTGTTGGTAAGTCTAACTTTTACGTCTGTAATCTCTGTTCGTAGTCCTAACAGATAAGAAAACTTATTAATCTTATTTCCGAACTGAGAGTAGATTGCATTTACATTTTGTTTAAAGGTAAGATTGTTAGAGGGATTAAAGTCTAACTCAGGGATTCTATTAACTAAAAAATTAGAGTTTAAATCTTGAAAATCTCCTCTGTAGCCTAATTCAAATTGCATATGCTCCCCAATAGGTAAAACATAGTCTGATTGTATCAGAGTACTTTTAGAATTTTCTGTTGTTATATTATTTTCAGAAGCTAAAGAGTCATCAATGAATGCAGTTTCTATTTCTTTACTATCACTGTATTGGAAATCAATGGTTAATTTATGTCCACTGTTATTAATGTTGTTTGTATAATTTAATGAAATTTGGGAAGTTTCATCTATTTCATCCTCATCTTGGACACGGACATCTGAATACTCAAGAATATTGTTTACATCAAAAACTTGAATGGCATTAGTTGATAAGTTTTTATTATCAGAGTCCCTATAAAAATAGGTCCCAGTGATAGAACTTTCATTGGATAGAAAATATTCTAATCCAAGATTAATATTGTATCCGTTTCTTTTTCTTTCAAAATCTCTATCTTCAATTCGTAAGCTATTTACAGATTCATTTTCGAATGTTGAGAGGTTTGTTAAAAAGTTTCCTGGACTTGAACTATTTCTATACCCTAGATTTGTAAAAAAATTTATTTTTTTTGTTCTAAAATTTATATTTGAAGCAATACGATATTGTGTTGGATCTCCAATAGTAGTATTTAAGGAGCCATTTAAGCCTGTTGCTACTCCTTTTCTTAGGATAATGTTTAATATTCCAGCAGTACCCTCAGCATCATATCTTGCAGATGGAGATGTAACTACTTCAACTCTTTCTATAGCATCTGCAGGTAATTGACGCAACGCATCTGAGCCACTTAAACCTACTAGTGCAGAGGGTTTACCATCTATTAATATTCTCACATTCTCATTACCTCTTAAACTTACATTTCCCTCTACGTCAACATCAACAGAAGGTACATTATCTAAAACATCAGATGCCGAACCTCCTTTAACTGTCATGTCTTTACCTACATTATAAATTCTCTTATCTAAACGAATTTCAACAGTAGACTTTTCAGCAATAATTACAATTTCATCTAATTTGTCAGAATCTTCGGATAATTTGATTGTACCAAAATTCAGGGATGAATTAATAATTTTCTTGGATATTTTAATAGTTTTAAATGAAATAAACTCAAAACTAATGTCATAAGTTCCTGGAATAATTTTAATAGTGAAGTTTCCTTTTTCATCAGTAATACCTCCACTTAGTTGTTTAGTTTCTAAATTATTTAATACAACTGTAGCATACTCTAAAGGCTCTTTTGTATTAGAATCTATGATGTTGCCAGTAATTGAAATTTGATTATTTTGAGGTTTTTGACTAAAAACACTTAAAAAAGTTAAAGCGAAGGTTACAAAAAATAAGCTAATTTTATTCATTAGAATCGATAGTTTAATACTTCGACTGTAAATGTCTAATTAAGTTTAAATACTTGTAGTTAATTTTGTGTTAAACAAAAGAGTTAAAGAATTTGTTTTATAGTTTCAGGGGGTCTGCCAATAACCGCTTTTTCTTTATTAATAACTATAGGTCTTTCCATTAATTTTGGGAATTTTACCATTGAAGCTATGATGTCTTCATCACTCATAGTTTTTCCTTTGAAATGCTCTTTCCATGCAGCTTCATTTTTACGAATCAATTTTGTGGGTGAGATATCTAGTAAATTTACAATAGCTTTTACTTCATCAAAAGAGAGATTTTCTTTCAAATACTCAATTATTTCAAAATCTTTTCCACATTCTTGAAGTATTTGAAGTCCTTCTCTAGATTTTCTACATCGAGGGTTATGGTATATTTTTATCATGAGCGTAATGAAAAAGTTGTTTTTATATTTCTGAATTTGTGTTTTTTTGTCCCTGAGACATTAAATAAGCTTTTAAAAATGCATTAATATTTCCATCCATTACAGCATCTACATTACCAGTTTCGTGGGCGGTTCTTACATCTTTAACCAATTTATAGGGGTGCATCACATAATTTCTAATTTGACTTCCCCATTCATTTTTCATTTTACCAGCCTCGATATCGTTTCGAGCTTCCTGTTGCTTTTGTAATTCAATTTCATACAATTGTGACTTTAACATTTTCATTGCTGTAGCTCTGTTATCGTGTTGTGAACGTGAGTTAGAGCATGAAATTTGAATCCCAGTAGGTTTATGTGTTAATTGAACTTTAGTTTCAACTTTATTTACATTCTGTCCCCCAGCTCCACTTGATCTTGCAGTGGTGATTTCTATATCAGCAGGATTAACCTCAATTTCAATAGAATCATCCGCTACGGGATATACATAAACAGATGCAAATGAGGTGTGTCTTTTTGCATTGCTATCAAATGGTGAAATTCTAACCAACCGATGTACACCGTTTTCTCCTTTGAGCCAACCAAATGCGTAATCTCCGTCAACCTCAACAGTAACTGTTTTTATTCCAGCAGAGTCTCCGGATTGATAGTTAAGTGTTTTTAATGTAAATCCTTGTTTTTCAGACCACATAGAGTACATTCTGAACAACATTTCAGCCCAATCACAACTTTCTGTACCCCCAGCTCCAGCTGTAATTTGAATAACAGCACTAAAGCTATCTCCTTCCTCTGAAAGCATATTTTTAAATTCAATATCCTCAACGAAAGCTATAGCTTTTTCAAATTGCATTTCTATTTCCTCAGCTTCAACCTCACCTTCTTTATAAAAATCAAATAACACATGAATGTCTTCGTTTAACGTTACAGCTTTCTGATAATCTTCCACCCATTTTTTCTTAAAACGAAGAGATTTCATCAATACTTCAGCATCTTTTGGATTATTCCAAAAACTTGGATCTGCTGTTTTTTCCTCGTCATTAGAAATCTCAATGAGTTTTTTTTCAATCTCTAAATATCCTTTTAATTTAGAAACTCTATCGGTAAGATTTTTAAGTTGTTCTTGTGTAACCATAGTAAGAAACAAAAATAGTTGAAAAATAGTGAATGCAAACCATTACCTATAATGAACTTTATACCAAAGTATTTATTCTCTTTATTTTTTCTTTTTAATTGAGTCTTAAAACAAAATTTATAGTTATTTTTATGAACAAACACTATCTAATGAAATCAAGAAGAGACTTTGTTAAAACTACTACGCTACTCGGTGCAAGTCTAGCCTTAGCCCCTAATATGGCCTTTGGGATGTCTTCACCTAAAAAAGAAAAATTAAACTTAGCACTTATTGGCGTTGGTCTTAGAGGGACCAATCATTTAACTAATTTATTACAACGCAATGATGTTAGTATTGTTGCTATTTGTGATATTGACTCCAAAAGAATTGATTTATGTTTGGACCTTGTAAAAAAAGCTTCTCAAGCTTTGCCAAAAACCTTTGGAAAAGATACACTAGATTATAGAAATTTATTAGAAGATAATTCCATAGATGCAGTTATTATCTCTACACCTTGGCTATGGCATACCCGTATGGCAAAAGATGCTATGTTAGCAGGAAAGTATACAGGTGTTGAAGTTTCTGCCGCTAACACCATGGAAGAATGTTGGGATTTGGTAAACATTCATGAAAAAACAGGGTCTCATTTAATGATTTTAGAAAATGTTAACTATAGAAGAGATGTAATGGCTGTTTTAAATATGGTGAGACAAAATGTTTTTGGAGAATTACTTCATTTCAGATGTGGTTATCAGCACGATTTAAGGTTTGTGAAATTTAATGATGGCATAACACCTTATGGTAAAGGTGTTGAATTTGGAGAGAAAGGAATTTCAGAATCTAAATGGAGAACACAGCATTCCTTGTTGCGAAATGGTGACGTATATCCAACTCATGGCGTAGGGCCTATTGCAACAATGTGCAATATTAATAGAGGAAATCGATTTGTTTCCATGACATCTCACGCCTCTAAAGCTGTTGGTTTACATAAATATATTGTAGATAATGGGGGAGAAGACCATCCTAATGCAAAATTAAAATTTAAACAAGGAGATGTTATCACATCAACTATAGAAACTGCTAACGGGGAAACAATTATTGTAACCCATGATTGTAATTCACCAAGACCTTATTCTCTCGGGTTTCGTGTTCAAGGTAGTGAAGGTTTATGGGAAGTAGACGGAAGTAGACTCTATATTGAGGGCGTTTCAAAACCCCACCGTTGGGATGATGCAAAACCTTGGTTAGAGAAATACGATCATCCTTTGTGGAAAAAATATGGAGAATATGCTCAAGGTTCTGGTCATGGAGGAATGGATTTCTTCGTGTTAAATGCTTTTGTAGAGTCTGCAAAGCAAAATATTGCACCACCTTTAGATGTTTATGATGCAGCTGCTTGGAGTGCCATTACTCCTCTCTCTGAACTGTCAATTGAAAACAATGGAGAGCCTCAAAATTTCCCAGATTTTACAAGAGGTTTATGGGTAACGAGAAAGCCATACGATTGGATTAAAGATGATCACTAAATATGAAAACGATGTCAGAAGTTAGTGTTGAAGCCCCAGGAAGAATTTGTCTATTTGGGGATCATCAAGATTATTTAGGATTACCCATTATCGCGTGTGCTATTAATCGTTTTGTAAAGTTTTCAGCCATTCCTAATGAATTAGAAATTTTTAATTTAATAATGCCAGATATAAATTCTTCTAGAAGTTTTTCGATCTATGAATCGTTTGAAAACTTAATGTCAGGAGATCATTTTGCATCTGCAATTCGAGTAGTTAGAAGATATGGTTGTATTCCAAATAAAGGATATTCAATAACTATAACTGGAAAAATCCCAATAAATGCAGGTCTTTCTAGTTCGTCAGCTATAGTAGTAGCTTGGGTTAGGTTTTTAGTAATAACTTTTGGTTGTTCTTCAGTAGTCACGGATGAATTAATTGCTGAGATTGCTTACCAATCAGAGGTTATTGAACATAACGCACCGGGTGGAAAAATGGACCAATACTCAATTGCTTTGGGTGGGATCATTTATCTTCAAACTAATCATACAAATAATATTACAAAAATAAATAGTTTTTTAAAGGGTTTGATAGTTGGAGAATCTGGAATTCCAAAAAATACGATGGGTTTACTTGGTGATTTAAAAAGGAAAGCATTGACTTCTATTAAAACTGTTCAAGCATATGATTCGAATTTTAATTTGCATTCTGCAATACTTGAAGACATAGATAACTATTCAGATATTCTTTCTGAGGAATTGCAACCCTTCTTTTATGCTTCAATTACAAACCACATAATTACTCAAGAAGCTTTGATTGCTCTAAATGAAGGAATATTGAATTACAAAAGAATTGGAGCATTAATGAATGAGCATCATTCAGTTTTAAAAAATATTTTAAAGATCACTACCCCGAAGATTGATAAAATGATTGATGCTGCATTAAATGCAGGAGCTTACGGTGCCAAAATTGTTGGTTCTGGGGGTGGAGGTAGTATTTGTGCAATTGCATCTGAAGAAAATAAACAACGAGTAATTGATAGCATTTTAACAGCTGGAGCAAAAGATGCTTATGCTGTTTTGGTTACTTCTTGAAAACAAATTATTGTATCATGACAAATCATTTAATCATACTAGCAGGAGGCGCTTCGACACGGATGAAAAAGCCTTCTTTTTCAAAACTTCCAAAAGAGCTTATACATCAAGCGAATTCAAGAAGCAAAGCATTGATTTTTTTGAATGAACGTCCAATGTTAGATTATGTTTTATTTAATGCACAACAAGCAGGTTTCCAACATATTTATATTGTTATAGGAGAGGAAAGTGAGCTTTTTAAAACTTACTATGGAGAGGAGAGCGCTAGGAATTTGTTTCATGGATTGTCAATTTCTTATGTTTTTCAGCGCATTCCTGAAGGACGAATAAAACCCTTGGGAACTGCTGATGCCGTATGTCAATCCTTAGAACAATATCAAGAGTTACAAGAAAATCAATTTGTAGTTTGTAATTGTGATAATCTCTACAGCAAAAAAGCCTTTAATTTACTTCGTTCACATAAAAACTCAAATGCATTTATAAATTACGATAGAGATGCTTTGGAATATTCTCAAGAACGTATAGAGAGGTTTGCATTAACTAAAGTAGATCATAATAATTATTTACAAGATATTATTGAGAAGCCTTCAGTTTCTGAATCAGAAAAATATAAAGATGAAGCTGGTAAATTTAGAGTAAGTATGAATATTTTTAAGTTTAATGGAAAAGCATTTTATCCTTTTTTAAAATCCTGCGTCATTCACCCTGAAAGAAATGAAAAAGAATTGCCTTCTGCTTTGTTAGAAATGGTTCGTGCTTATCCAACTTCTGTAGTAGGAATTCCACTTTCAGAACATGTTCCTGATTTAACAGGAAAAGATGATATTCTCATTATGAATGAATATCTTGCAGAACACCCTGTTAATTTACATTGGTCAAAAAAATAATTACATTATGATTTCCTTATCGAATTTTGATTACACTATTATTTTCTCACTTTTTGCAATTATCCTCTTAATTGGTATTTACGTTGGAAAAACATCAGGAAAAAACACCAATCAGTATTTTCTATCTGGAAGAAACATGCCATGGTGGTTATTAGGACTTTCTATGGTTGCTACTACCTTTTCTACAGATACACCTAATTTAGTTACAGATATAGTTCGTACAGATGGAGTTTCTGGAAACTGGGTTTGGTGGGCATTTTTGGTTACTGGATTATTAACTGTTTTTGTGTACGCAAAGCTTTGGCGAAAGTCAGGTGTGAATACAGATATTGAATTTTACGAACTTAGATATGGAGGAAAGCCTGCACGGTTTCTTCGTAGCTTTAGAGCAGTATATTTAGGAATTATATTTAATGTATTGGCAATGGCTGGGGTAACTTTGGCAGCCATAAAGATTGGACAAGTAATGCTAGGTTTAGATCCCGTAACAACCGTTGTTATTGCTGGTTTTATTACTGTTGTCTTTAGTGCCATAGGAGGGTTTAAAGGTGTTGTATATACAGATTTTATCTTATTTTTTGTTGCGATGGCAGGTGCTTTTGGTGCAGCTTATTATATCGTAGGACTTCCTGAAGTAGGTGGGTTGGAAAACCTAATTGCTCATGAAAATGTAAAAAACAAATTAAATATTCTTCCTAGATTAGATGATACTGAAACATTTATCAAACTTCTAATCATTCCACTTGCAGTTCAATGGTGGAGTTCTTGGTATCCTGGTTCAGAACCTGGTGGAGGTGGATATGTTGCACAACGAATGTTGGCAGCAAAAGATGAAAACCACGCTATTGGAGCTACATTCTTCTATAATATCATGCACTATGCGTTAAGACCTTGGCCATGGATTATAGTTGCTCTAGCATCTCTTATTCTATATCCAGATTTAGCGAGCATACAAGAAGCATTTCCAACGGTTAGTGAGGATAAATTAGGGCATGATCTTGCGTATTCAGCTATGCTAACGAAATTACCAAGTGGTTTACTCGGTTTGGTTTTAGCTTCCTTAGCTGCTGCTTATATGAGTACCATAAGTACTCACCTGAACTGGGGTGCTTCTTATGTGGTCAATGATTTCTACAAGCAACAA
>ENA-OREB01000587-OREB01000587.1-marine-metagenome-genome-assembly--contig:-NODE-587-length-18204-cov-3.206267_pt1 | contig 18204 bp, 13 predicted proteins | sample MGYA00248625_ERZ508552 | MGnify/ENA primary metagenome ERZ508552 (study PRJEB26219, sample SAMN06267888) | marine metagenome | isolation source: Monterey Bay, California, USA | place: USA:Monterey Bay...
TGATGCGGTTGAGAAATTTACTGAAGATACTTTATTAGCTTATGGGATTGTTCCTTGGCATATTCAGACGGTTTACAATAGATTAGTAAAAGCATTTGAAAACCATGATGTTGATTATATTCTAAAAAATTCTGCTGATTTAGGGCATTATGTTTCTGATGCTCATGTTCCTTTACATACAACCGAAAATTATAATGGACAACTCACTGGTCAGAAGGGAATTCATGCTTTTTGGGAAAGTCGTTTACCTGAACTATTTGCAGATGATTACGACTATTTAGTTGGTTCAGCTACTTATCGCTATTCTGTTTTAGATGTTGCTTGGAATGCTGTAGAGGGGAGTTTTAATGCCTTAGATTCTGTACTTGATTTTGATAAAGTTTTATCAGCAGAATATGAGCAGGATAAGCAATATTCCTATGAGAAAAGAGGTCAGAAAACTATTAAACAAAAATCAGCAGAATTCTCAACTGCTTACCATGTTATGCTTGATGGTATGGTAGAAAGAAGATTACGACTTTCAATTAAAACAGTAGGCGATTTATGGTATTCTGCATGGGTAGATGCTGGTCAGCCAGTTTTAGAAGGCATGAGGGAAAGTGATATTCCTTTTGTAGAGGAAATAAAAATAGATCATAAAATCACCTCAGATGATGCTAGAGGACATCAGCATTAATTTAAATTTGGATTTTTAGGCATATTAGCCCAGATAGCATATTTTCTGTCTTTTGTTTTAATTAAATCAGTCCAAAGTGTAGGGTTGGAGTATTTCATGCAGATATCTTTATTTGCATTGTTAATAATCCATCCATCTTCTCTAATTTCTTCATTGAGTTGATTTTCTCCCCAACCAGAATAACCTGCAAAAAAACGAATATCATCTTTTGTGATTTCATTCTTTGACATTAAAGACAGTACAGTGTCAAAATCTCCTCCCCAATAAAGCCCTTCTGTTACCTTTTCTGTATTTGGAATTAAATCCCCTAATGTATGAATAAAATGAATAGAGTTTTTTTCAACTGGCCCTCCAATGTATACAGGAAAATCACTTAAAGGAATGTTATTTAAAATTTCATTAAGATGTATTTTAGTTGGATGATTTAAGACAAGCCCAATACTCTCATCAGAAGAATGATGTGTAAGTAACACAACACTTTTAAAGAAAACTGGATCCGTTAAAGTGGGCTCAGAAATTAATAATCTTCCTTTTTTGGCGTTAAGCATAATTAGATACCTTTGTAAAACTTTTGTAAATATACATTTTGATATTTAATCGTAACTATGGATTTAAAAAATTTGCGTCTTAATTATAAAAAATCAGCTATTGATTTTAAGAATTTAGAAGACAATCCTATTTCTTTCTTTTTAAAATGGTTTGATGATACATTAAAGGTAAATAAAGATGAAGCAAATGCTTGTGTACTCTCTACAGTGTCTGTAGAAAATAAACCTTCATCTAGGGTGGTTTTATTAAAATCAGTAAATGAGAAAGGATTTACATTTTTTACAAATTACAAGAGTGATAAATCCTTAGATATACAAAACAACCCTAATGTTTCTTTAAATTTTTATTGGCCAGAATTAGAAAGGCAAGTTAGGATTACGGGTATTGCAGAACAGATATCTCCAAAAGATTCTGATGAGTATTTTAAAAATAGACCTAGAGAAAGCCAGATGGGAGCTTGGTTGAGTCATCAAAGCACTTCAATTGGTTTATATTATAATTTTATGGATACTTTAAATAAGCTAGAAAGTACATTTAAAGGTAAGGATGTTGAGAGGCCATTACATTGGGGTGGTTATTGCATTATTCCCTCTAAAATTGAGTTTTGGCAGGGCAGACCCTCAAGGTTACATGATAGGTTGCTTTATGAGTTGGATGAAAATGTTTGGAATAAAAAAAGGTTAGCACCTTAAGTACTAACCTTTATCTTTTTGGATTTGAAAGAAATTATTTCTTTTTTGCAGCTGTTTTTTTAGTTTCCGTTTTCTTTTTAGCAACAACTTTCTTTTTAGTTGCAGCTTTTGTTGCTACTTCCTCTTTTTTATGTTCCGCTTTCTTTTTCTTTGGCATAACTATCACTTCAGCAGTTTTTCTAGGCCTTGTAACACCATAAGTTCCCATAAAGATTTTACCCTTTCTTGATTTTTTATCTCCTTTTCCCATAATCTATTTAGTTTTTGTCAAATATATGAATTATTTTCTTTTCAATTTCTTTAAATAATCTTCTTCTATTTGTGTAGAGGATTTTATACTATTTCTAAGCCATTGTAAAAGAACTTTATCTTTCTCAATATCTGATAATTTCCAATCAATATTACTGTTTCTCATCTTATAAGTAAGGTGTTGTAGGCATAGAGAAACTGATACTGAAATATTAAAACTTTCAGTAAAACCATACATTGGAATCTTCATTCTTTTATCGGCTAATTCCAAGGTTTCTTGGCTACACCCATTTACTTCTGCACCAAATATTAATGCTGTTTTCTGGCTTGTAACATCTAAATCATAAAGTGTGCAGTCAGTATTATGTGGTGTGGTTGCAACAACTTGGAAACCTTCAGCTTTTAACTTTTTGATAGCTTCAATACTGTTGTGCTTCTGTTTATTGAACCTTTTGGTAGTAATCCATTTTTCAGCACCCATTGATACTTCTGAATCATCATTAAAAATATTGTCATTTTCAATAATATTAACATCTTGTATTCCAAAGCAATCAGCTGACCTTATTGATGCAGAGATGTTTCTGCCTTGAAAGATATTCTCTAAAACAACAGTAATGTGTTTTGTTCTTTGTCGAATTTTTTCTTCAAATAGAATTCTTCTTTCATCAACTACAAAACCTTTAAGATATTCAACTAAATCATGAGTTAATTTACTCATAATACTCTATGGTTATTAGTGATTTTATTCCCTTGTAAAAATTGCTGAATAGACATAGAATTCTTTCCTTCAACTTGTAAATTTAAAATAGAGATTTCATTATTTGAAGTTACAATATTTAAATAAGATTTATTATCTGTTTTAATGCTTGTAAGTTTTTTTGAATCTGACTTAATAACCGAGCTTAAATGTATTTTAATTCTCTTTTGGACTCCTTTCTCATCTTGGAGAATAAAAAAGGCAGAAGGACAAATAGCAACATCTTTTAGTTTTGTTTGGCTATCTAAAAAAGGGGAGAGGCCTCTAATTAAATTGTGAATATCATTTGCTGATCTTCCCCAATCAATTTTAAGAAGTTCTTTGGTAAGTTTTGGAGCTTCCCTCATGTCTGAAGTTAGAACTTGAGCATTTTGTGTAGCATCTCCATCTCTGATGATTTCTAAAGTATTAGTTAATAATCTACTTCCATTATTCATTAATGTATTATGAAGTTCTGCAGCAGTGGTATTATTAGTTAGATTTACTTTTTCTTGAAGAATAATTTCTCCAGAATCAATTTTATTGTCAATAAAAAAAGTGGTTATTCCTGTTTGGTTTTCACCATTAATTAGCACCCAATTTATTGGTGCTGCACCTCTGTAATTAGGAAGGAGGGAAGTGTGTAAATTTATTGTCCCCAGTTTTGGTATACTCCACACTTTTTCTGGTAACATTCTAAAAGCTACTACAACAAATAAATCAGCATTATAGTATTTTAACTCTTCAATAAATTCTTCATCTCTTAATTTTAAAGGTTGTAAAACAGGAATATTATTTTCTAGTCCTACCTCTTTTACTGCACAAAGTTTAAGTTGCTTTCCTCTTCCTTTCCTACTGTCAGGAGGGGTTACAATAGCAACAATTTCAAACCCTTTTTCTAACAAGTATTTTAGGTTAGTTGCAGCAAAATTTGGAGTTCCAAAAAATATAATTTTCATATTACAAATTTATAAATGTAAATTAATCCTTATCCTTTCCATTGATATTTGTTTCCATACTTTCCAACCTTATCATTATCAAATAGAAAATTAAGAATATTTATAATTTCTTGCTCGTTTGTATTTGGAAGTAAAGTGCATATTTCTTCTAAGGAATGTTCTTTCTCTTGAAGATATTCTTTAATCTTATTTGAGATTCTTAAAAATTCTTTATCCTTAATATTTTTTCTTTTTTCAAGAACACAAACATCACAAACTCCACATTTTTCTGAATTTTCTTCACCAAAATAATGAAGTAACATTTTACTTCTACATGTTTTATTAGTACTTATGTAGTCTGATATTCTATTAAGTTTATTCTTTTCATACTCCTTTCTCTTTTCCCATTTCACCTCATTTAACTGTAAGGCTTCAACATCTTTTCTGGCTTTAATAAAAGTAAGTTGAGGATTGCTGTTTTGCTCTTGATATTTTACAATTTCTAACTGTTGGAGTTTTATTAATAAACGCTTTACTTCTGTAACATCTGAATTATATCTTTCAGCTAGTTGTAGTTCATTTATAAATACATAATTATTGAATAAATTTCCATAAGATCTTAAAAGCAACTTTATAAATCTATCATAATATTTATTAGAAATCTGAAACTTATAAAGCTCGGAATTATTTACATTCATTATTAATTTAGAAGGAGTGTGCAGTGTATCTGAGATTTTAAAGAGCTCTTCTTTTTCTAAATATTTTAATATGTTAAAAGTTTTTAAATAAGTTGAATTATACCTCTCGCTAAATTTTAGAATATTGAAAGGAATTGGTTCAATTGGTAAAACTCCCTCTGCTATTTGCAGGTAATTAGCAATATCTTGATAACACTTTTTTATATCTTTAATACTAGGATATCTAAGGCTTAATAATTTCTCTTGTTTTCTAATATCATTACTATTTGCAAGTAGAAATGCATAAGCAGTTTCGCCATTTCTACCAGCTCTACCCGCCTCTTGAAAGTAAGCTTCAATTGTGGATGGAAGTTCCAAATGTACAACAAGTTTCACGTCTGCTTTATCAATTCCCATTCCAAAAGCATTGGTAGCGACCATTATTCTGGTTTGGTTTTTTGTCCAACTTTCTTGCCTATCATCTCTAATTTTTGCAGAAAGCCCTCCATGATAGAAATTGGCAGAAAATTTGTTTTCAACTAAGAAGTGAGTGATTTCTTTGGCAGCTTTTCTACTTCCAACATAAATGATAACTGAACTTTTAATTTTATTTAAAAGCTTAATAAGTCTTGATTTTTTGTCCTCTACATTATCAACTACATAACTCAGGTTACCTCTAGAGAAAGAGGATTGAATCAAGTTTTTCTCTTTGAAATTTAAACTTTCTTGTATATCTTGAATCACAGAAGATGTGGCAGTGGCAGTAAGTGCTAAAACAGGAATGTTAGGGATTATTTCTCTTATTTCATCAATATGCCTAAAAGCTGGTCTAAAATTGTGTCCCCATTCTGAAATGCAATGTGCTTCATCAACAGTTATAAGGTTTACATTCATTTCCTTAATTCTAGTCTGAACTAATTCGTTTTGTAATTTTTCTGGAGATAGATAAAGGAATTTAACACCACCATATATGCAATTTGTCAGGGCAGTATCTATTTCAGTAAAATGCATATTACTAGTAATAGCAACTGATTTTATTCCTTTAGATTTTAAGAAACGAACTTGATCGTTCATTAAGGCAATTAAAGGGGAGATGACAATGCAAATTCCTTCATTCAATAGAGCAGGTACTTGGTAGCATATTGATTTTCCACCTCCTGTAGGAAGTAAAGCTAAAGTATCTTTTTTAGCAATTACGGAATTAATAATTTCCTCTTGTTTTAAACGGAAACTAGTATGACCCCAATATTTTATAAGTACATCAACTGCATTCATGAATTTCAAAGATATAAAAAAAGCCCCTGCATATACAGAGGCTTTAACGCATTATATTATGATTTGTTATTCTTGATCAGCTAAAAAACGCTCAGCATCTAAGGCTGCCATACAGCCAGTTCCTGCTGATGTAACTGCTTGACGGTAAACATGATCAGCAATATCACCTGCAGCAAATACTCCTGGTATTTTTGTTTTTGAAGTTCCAGGTTCAATGATTAAATAACCATTATCATCCATTTCCAATTGCCCTTTAAATAAATCACTATTTGGTTTGTGACCAATAGCAACAAAAAACCCTGAAGCAGGAATAACTGTTTCTTCATTTGTAATATTATTTACAGCTGTTACACTTTCTACTCCAACAACACCAGGTTCACCATTAATACTTTTTGTATTCTGATTGAAAAGCACTTCTAAGTTTTCTGTGTTAAATACCCTGTGTTGCATAGCTTTAGAAGCACGCATTTTATCCCTACGCACAAGCATAGTTACTTTAGTACACATTTTAGCTAAATAAGTTGCTTCTTCAGCAGCTGTATCTCCAGCACCCACTACTACAACTTCTTTTCCTTTGTAGAAAAACCCATCACATGTTGCGCAAGCTGATACACCATAGCCATTTAATCTTTTTTCATCTTCCATTCCTAACCATTTAGCTGATGCTCCTGTTGCAATAATTACTGTTTCAGCTAAAATAGTATCTTTTTCATCTACTTCTACTTTAAACGGACGCTCAGAAAAATCAACTTTAGTTACCATTCCCCACCTTGTATCAGTACCAAAACGTTCTGCTTGCGCTTTAAAGTCTTCCATCATCTCTGGTCCTGTAATTCCGTCTTTATATCCTGGGTAATTATCTACATCAGTAGTAGTAGTTAATTGTCCCCCAGGCTGTAAGCCCTGAATTACAACAGGTTTCATGTCAGCACGAGCAGCATAAATTGCAGCAGTATACCCTGCAGGTCCAGATCCAATAATTAAAACATCTGTTTTTTCTAAATCTTCCTTCATTTTTTCATTTTTTTAAATTAAAATATATCTGTTATTTTTGGTCTAATTGTATCGAAAATTGTTGTATTTTCTATAATAGGCACTTTATAATAAACAGCTCCATAACCTGTAAAGACACCTAATCCTCCATTAATATTACTTGATAAATTCATAGGTTCAGCAAATGGATTTCCATTGGTACCAACCTGCCTAACTAATCCTCTCCAAAATTTCATAGAAGGCTCATCTATTTGACAAAATTTAATTAAAACAACATCATTTTTAAATTCCACTACACTATCATTACAATCTTTTACATGTGTAGAATTATAAGCCCCACTAGGAAAACCGCTTTCTTTTGGCCTTGGAAAATAAGTCTCAAATGATTGTCCGTTAATTAATACATCAGCACCTGCATCTATTAGTTGCAATCTTCCATCTGGTATATTTTTAATTTCACATAATAAGCTATCAGTATGATCACTAACACGTTCATAATGTTCAATTCGTTTACTTCTAATTAGTATATTATTTTGAATATTACCATCATCAGAATAAACAGCCCTGATATCATATTTAAAATCTTTATCAGCCGCTTCATTTTTTTCAACCCAAAGGCAATCTAAAGGGGTTGGTATGGGTATTGTAGTTTGTGCAGATATAATCTGATTATTCCATTTTATTTCTAAATAATATGTACGCCCTGGCATACTAAAATTATATGGTGAAGTGAGCTCTCCAGTTTCGAAATCAACATTATTATTCAAAAAATTAATATCTGTGTATATAGGAGGTAATGAATCAAATAGAGTAATCTGGTCTAATATTACTGAGTCTACTTTTACTCCATCATTATTATACCAAATTTCAACAGACTCAATATTATTAACAAATAAGTTATTGAAGGTTTCGCTATCAACTGGATCAAAATACCCCTCATTTTTTGTTAGAATAACATAAGGGGGAAATCCCTGTTCAATAGTAGCTTCTACAACAAGTTTGTTTTCTGCTTGAGGTAAATCTAATGTTATCTCATCTTGACATGAGATAAATATTATTGAAATATAAAATAAGTATTTTTTCATGATTTAAAAATTAAAATTCCAGGTAACAGATGGTAAAATTGGGAAAATAGAAACCTGATAGGCTTTTGGAGTTACATTGCCTTCTTCAAAACTTCCATCTTCACCATCATTTGCTTCTAATGCGAAATAAATAAAATAAGGATTTTTTCGACTATATAGATTATATATTGAGAAATTCCATGAAGATTGGAATTTCTTCTTTTTCTTAGGAGTATATGTTGCGCCTATGTCAAGCCTGTGATAAGGATCCATTCTAAATCCATTTCTAGAAGTAAATTCTGTGTAAACATTTTCACCTATTACATATCGTTCATTAGGAAGTGTTATCGCATTCCCTGTTGCATAAACAAAAACACTACTTAATATCCATTTATCAGTTAATTTATGAGTAGCTGTAATAGATAAATCATGTCTTCTGTCGTATTTAGCAGGAAATGCAATACCGTCATTAACTTCATTAAAATACCTTGTTGTTTTTGATAGGGTATAGCCAATCCATCCTGTTGTTTTCCCTTTATTCTTTTTTATAAGCAATTCTATACCATAGGAATCTCCATCACCAAAAGCAAAAGCATCATCACTACTTGAATTAGTATTATCTTCAGGCAATACACCTTCCTTATATTCAAGTAGATTCGTCATCTCTTTATAATATGCTTCAACTGAGGTCTCATACATATTATCTTTTAAATTCTTAAAATAACCTAAGGCATACTGATCAGCAAACTTTGGTTCTATACCTGCAGAGCTTGGAACCCAAAGATCTGTTGGTAAACTTACACTTGAAGTTGAAGCTAAGTGAATATATTGATAGTTCTGAGTATATGCACCTTTAATAGAACTTGAAGTGTTTAGCCTATATCTAAATGAAAGTCTAGGCTCAATATGTCTGTAATTGTCTTTGTTTCCAGTAAAATCATTTTTCACATAATCACGAAAACTTATATAACCACTATGTTGAAAAGAAGAATAGCGTAATCCTGCATGTATTTTTAGTGCCTCAGAAACCTCAAAATCATCTGACAAGTACAAAGCACCTTCATTAGAATACTGTTTGAAGATTTCATCAGGCTCAAACACTACCTCTCCAGATCTTCCACTTGCATTTCCAGGGGTAAACTCATGATAAGTATAATTGCTTCCAAACTTAATGGTATGTCTTTGGTTGGGTTGATACAAAAAATCAACTTTAGTGTTCCAATCATTAATTCCTGAGAATATTTTTAGTTCAAATTCACTTTGTGCAATATTAAATTCAAATCGATAATCTGAAAAGATTAATGATGTATTCATAAAAAGTTTATCATTAAATAAATGATTCCATCTTAATGAAGTAGTAGCATTTCCCCAGGGTATCTCAATTCCAATACCATTATCTGTATTGCCAAAGTTAAAAACATCTCGTCCAAAATAACCACTTAGATATAAACGGTCCTTGTCTGATATCCTATAATTAATTTTTGTTGTTAGATCATAAAAATAATAACCTGAACCGTTAAATGGACTGTCCTTGGACATAAATGGCTTTGACAATACATCTATATAAGTTCTTCTTCCAGAAACAATAAATGAACTTTTTTCCTTCTGAACAGGGCCTTGAATTGTTAGTCTTGATGATAGTAGTCCAATCCCACCATCTACTTCATATTTTTTATTATTACCATCTTTCATGCTAATATCTAGAACAGAAGAAAGTCTTCCACCATATTCAGCAGGCATGCCTCCTTTTATAATATTAATGTCTTTAATAGCATCTGCATTAAAGACTGAAAAGAAACCAAAAAGATGTGCAGCATTATAGACCACTGCTTCATCAAGTAATATTAAGTTTTGATCAGGGCCACCACCTCTTACATAAAGCCCTGAGTTACCTTCACCACCTGACTGTATACCTGGTAATAGTTGTGCCGCTTTCATAATATCAACTTCTCCTAGTATTACAGGTAACTGTTTAATATTATTAACCTCAATCTTGGCTTGACTCATATTGGAACTACTCACATTTTTATCTAACCTTTCACCGGTAACAATCACCTCTTCTTTAATTATTGCATCACTAGTTAATGACACGTTTAACCTAGTATTTTTATCTAAAGTAATATTTTTTGTAATTGATTTATATCCAATAAATGAATATATAATTACATAATCTCCTTGAGGAAGTGTTAAAGAATAGAATCCGTATTGATTACTTGCAGTACCTTTATATGTTTGCTTATCATAAACAGATACTCCAATTAGATTCTCTCCTGAAGATTCATCCTGAACATAGCCGCTAATAGTGTAATTATTCTGTGCCAAAATATTAAAGCTAAAAAGCGCTATAACTAGAAGAAAGAAGTGTTTTAACATAGGTTTATTTTTACAGTGGCAATTATAATGGATTTGGTTTAGAAATATTGTATAAATTTTAATCATTTATTAATAAAAAGAAAGAATAAAGAGATAGGAGTCAGATTGTTGGAAGATTCTATATAAACCATCAACAGAATTTAGATATTGTAAACTTGAGGATGTTATATTGATATTTCTGTATAAGATATAAACTAACACTTACTTGAAACTAAAACATTTATTAGTCGTAAATAAAAGTAAATCAAAAATTAAAGAATCATGAAAAAATTACTTTTACCATTAGCATTATTCATTACAATCTCAGTACTTTCACAAGGAATAACAACTTCAAAAATAACTAGTATAAATACTCTTGAAAGAAATTCTAAAAAAATATTCTTCTTTAAACAAGCAAATAACAATAACACTTCATTTCTTCTAAAAGCTATGAATGAATCATCAAAAGACTTTACTAAATGTAAATGGATAACTTCCTTAACTCATTCTGAACTTTCTTTATTTGTAAATAAATTAGATTTATTAGAAAATGGAGTAGATTTTGATTGTTCTTCATTTAGAATTAATTACAGAAAAAATAAAGTGGTTATAAACATACATGATACAAAATGTACTAGCGAGCATAAAACCTTCTATTTTCAAGAGTCATGTAATAGGAAACTTACATTCTCTTTAAGAGCAGATCAAATTTCAATATTAATAAAAGATTTGCAGAAGTCATTAGAGCAAGAACAATTGGTTATAAAATAACTTATTCACACTTTTGGAACTGCCCATTGTTATAGACGGCAAGGGCTTTTCCCTTTAGTACTTCTCCGATAAATGGAGTATTTACTGATTTTGATTTGATATCAGTTACTTTAAATTCCCATTCTAAATCAGGGTTAAATAAAGTGATATTTGCAGTTTCTCCTTCTTGTATTTTAAGTTTAGGAAGATTTAAAGTCTTCCTAGGATTTATAGCTATTTTCTCAATTATGATATCAAGTTTTATTTTAGGTAGTATGTGTTTTCCAAGTAATCCAAAAGCAGTTTCTAATCCAATTATTCCATTTGCAGCATTGTCAAACTCTATCTTTTTGTTTTCTTCATCTTGTGGGGTATGGTCTGTTGAAATTACATCTATTGTACCATCAATTAAAGCATTGATTAGTGCGGTATTATCATCTTTTGTTCTTAATGCTGGCATTACTTTGTATCTAGTGTCAAAGTTATTTATTGCTTCATCAGTTAAAAAGAGGTTGTGTAAAGCAACATCTGCAGTTATTCTCAATCCTTTTGCCTTAGCTTCTTTTACTTTTTTTGCACTTTTTTCAGTGCTTAAGTAACTTAAATGAAACCTGCTATTAGTATATTCTAATAAATTTAAATCTCTGTCAATCATCATTTCTTCTGCTAATGAAGGAATTCCTTTTAGTCCTAATTTTGTTGATGTAACCCCCTCATGCATATATCCATCATTTGCAATTGAATTGTCATTTGGGTAATTCATTATTAACGCATTACAATCTTTAGAGTAAAGCATGGCAATTTTTAGCACTTCATTTCTACTCATTGAATTTTTATCATCAGTAAAAGCCAGGCATCCAGCACTACACATGTCATGCATTTCAACTATATCATTACCTTCTCCATTTTTAGTAAGGTTTGCAGCAGGGTAAATGTCAATAATGTTTCCTTTTGTAGAATTCTGTATGAATTTAATCATACTCTTATTGTCAATTGCTGGATTGGTATTTGGCATTAGCATTACTCCAGTAAACCCTCCTTTTAAAGCTGCATTACTTCCGCTTTCAAGAGTTTCTTTCTGTTCGTATCCTGGCTCTCCAAAATTAGCATGTAAATCAAACCAGCCTGGTGATAGGTGTAAGTTTTCAGCAGAATATTCTATTTCAGTTCCGTTAGCAATTGATTCTTGACATGACTTAATGTTCTTTGCTATCTTATCAATTTTACCGTTTTTGACAAAAACATCACAAATAGTATTATGGTGTTTACTATTAGAGTCAATTATTCTTGCTGATTTGATTAATACATTCATAGTTTGATCAGTTTTATTAGTAGTATTTCAATTGCGAAAAAGAGTAATGATAGGAGTAGAGCAATTTTCCAAAATTCTTTTCCGTTTTGTTGTTCCTTTATTTTTCTTGATAAAGCAGCTGTACTGCTATCAATAATACTAGCATTTGAAATGCTTTGTCTTGTAAAATATTCTTCTATTTGATTCGTGCTTAAAGGTTTATTTTCACTCTCAAGGGTATTATAATTAAATGCAATTTTATCAACTAGTTTATTTTCGTATTTCAGATCATAAATCCCATTTGTTTTAATCTGATTATTAGTATTGTATAATTGCTCAGAATTTATTGTTCTTAAGGTTGGAATAATATCAATATTAGCTGTTGTTAAATGAGGAAGATCATTGCTGGAATTTGTGTAATTACTTCTAAAGTCATTAGTTTTTCCTAGTATATTGTAAAGTGAATTAACTTTAATTGCGCTAGTTGCAATATTTATGAAAATTGGTACAAATAAAGCATGAGAAGTGAGGGTGGTGAACTCACTTTGAAGCGGACTTGCAAACTGATAAATAACACCTTTTCCTTTACTAAAAGAAACTAAAAAATCTTTGTTATTTTCTAAAGAAAGAATCCTTGTGCCTTTGTAATTTTTTTCCATGGAGTAGCATTGTTTTACTGTAGGATAGTTTAAATGTTTTGCTTTACTTTTAAATACATTATTAAATAAAGGATGTTCTAAGTTTAAGTTGTTGATTTTTAATCCAAATAATGAGCTTTCTTTTTCTGATAAAGAATTCAGACCTAAGGAGGATAGAGATATATTATAGCTAACTAATGCCTTTTTAAATGGAGGGATAATTACAATACTTCCTCCATTTTTTTCAAAAGTAATCAGACTGCTAATTAAACCAGAATTGATTTGTTCCACTTCATTTATTATTATTAAATTTTGATTTTTTAAAGTGTTGAAATTGATGTTATTTACTTGTGTACTAGAAAAGTTAAAAAGTGAAGTATCAGTATTAAACAGGGTCTTTATTGCTTTGTTTTCTTCCGATTGATTGATGCAATACACATTCACTTTAGCAGTTTTTAAAAAACTAAAAAATAAAGAATTATCAAAAGAAATAGGTGAGTCATTTGTGCGTATTTCTCCACTAATTATTTTTGTATTTTTAGTTGAAAAGTTAAAAGTAATTGTTTTCTTTTCATCAGCTAATAAACTAATATATTGTTGTGATTTTTGCTGTTCATTAATATTCAAGAAAACTACTTCATCAGTAATGTTTTCAATGCCTTTATTACTGACGACTACATGTAAAGCAATTTCATTATTTGAAGTAAAAATAGGGCTATTGATATAACAGCTGTCAATACAAATATTGCTAACCTCCTGGTTTTTTACAGGAATAACAAATAGCTGAGTACTGCTGTCAATATTGTTTAAGTTGCTTAATAAAGTTGTACTTTCTTGCAAATCACTTATAAAGTAAAGATGGCTATCTTCATTAATAATTGATTGTTGTTTACCTATAATTTGATTTATGCTTTTATTAAAAGCAGAAGGGGTGATAACATCAATATAATCTAGAATAACTTCAGCTGTATAATTGCTGTTATGTTTAACTTTAAAATCATTTGTAATCAGGTAAAACTCGCTCTCAGCAGGATAGGATTGAATAATCATTCTTGCCTTTTCTTTGGCTATTTCTATTAAATTTCCTTCACCAAAATCAGCATCCATACTTAAAGAGTTATCAATATAAATAAAGATATTCTCTGTTTTTTGTTGATTTTTTATTGGAATATAAGGCTTTGAAAATGCTAAAACTAAAAAGGCAATTGCTAAAATTCTACTAAGTAGAATTAGGATATTTTTAAGTTTCGATTTCTTTTTATTTTCTTCTTTAATTTCCTTTAAAAAGCGAATGCTACTAAAGTAGATTGTTTTATGTTTTCTGAAATTAAAAAGGTGAATGAGAATCGGAATTGCTATCGCAAAGAGGAAGTAAAGCAGTTGTGGGTTTTGATATCTCATCAAAGTGCAAAATTAAACTATTTACACTATTTATGGCTTCTTTTAATCTAAATTATTTTTCCATCCTTCATTTCTAGCTTTCTATCAGCTAAATCCGCAAGAACATCATTATGTGTAATAACAACAATTGTTTGCCCTTGTTCTTTGTTTAATTTTAAGAAAAGTTGGTGTAATTCATCAGCATTTTTTGAGTCTAAATTACCTGAAGGCTCATCTGCTAATAGGATTGAAGGGGAGTTGATTAAAGCTCTAGCAACAGCAATTCTTTGTTGTTCACCACCCGATAATTCATCTGGCTTGTGTTCTGATCTATCTTTAAGTCCTAAAAGTTCCAAAAGCTCAATCCCTTTCTGTTCTGCTTTTTTCTTGTTTGTACCATTGATATATGCGGGCAAACAAATATTTTCAAGTGCTGTAAATTCGTTTAATAAATTATGAAACTGAAAAACAAAACCAATTTCTTTATTTCTGAATTTTGCTAATTCCTTTTGGTTTAGTTTATTTACTTCTTTGTTATTAATTATTAGCGAACCAGCTTGCATGTTATCAAGTGTGCCTAACAATTGAAGTAAAGTAGTTTTTCCTGCTCCTGAGGATCCTACAATACTTACAAATTCACCTTTTTCTATATTTAAATCTACGCCTTTAAGGACTTTTAGATTGTCATAGGAATAATGTATGTTGTTTGCTTGTATCATTTTCTGAGGTAAAGATAATCTAAATAATAAATTACTTTTAAAGAAAGACTATTTTGTTGCGCTAGGTTAAATGATTCTTCAACATTATCAACCCAATGATTTATTAAGATGTCATCTTCATTGTCAATAGCATTTTTCCAAACTAGGCTGATTTGACTTCCTGGAGCAAACCACCAGTTAAAAGCAATATCAGATGTCCAAGTAGTATAATTAATATTATGTTCTCCAATGTAATCACTTTCATTTAAGTAACCGTCATCACCTAAATATTTGAACTCTAAATTTTTAACTTGATCCATATGATATCTTAACTTGACTGAGAGATCCATTTTATTATTTAAAATATAATTTGCACTTAACACATTAGTAATCATATATGTGTTTCGTTTAGCAAAAATATAATCAATTTGTGGAGGTTCTATAAATAAACCTGACGTATCATTTGTAACAAATCCAATATCATTATATTGATTATTTATAGATAGCACATAACGTAATGACATCTTATTATTTACCCTATATCTTGGTGATACTCTCCAGTGATATATATAACCTTTATATAATGGTCCGAAACCACCACCACCTCCAATATCAATTGCTAGTTTTTTTCTATAATCTGTTGAAATAAATCCGCCCCCATTTAATGATTTTGATCTTTTAAGTGGATGTGTTAAATCTCCTGTTCTTGCTTCAAAGAAATCATTCTTCTCATAAGGTCTTAAATTAGCACGCATAAAAACAGTAGTGTAGTTTTTTAATGTTGCTTTAGCTTCTAACTGGTAATGAAAGTCTACAAATTTCTGATCTGTAAATAAGCTTTGATGCTCTATTTCTATGGCACTACTAAGATCAATAAATCGTTTACTTTCATTAAATTGATGATAACTTAGAACTACTCCATTAGTTATTTCATTATTAGAGTACAAGAACCCTAAATCATTAGGGTTGTACTTATCATCCTCAAAAATAGAATATAAGTCATATTGGTAGTTTCCATTTGTTTTTCCAACTGCCAACATACCTGCAAATCCTTTTGTTAAATTTTTTCCTTCAAATTCCTGACTCATTTTCAGTTTTCCAACATAAGTACGAGTATTCTCTTTGTTATTAATTCTTGTAAAAGCACCGGTTACATTTGCATCTTTTCCTTTCCCATTCTGCACCATATGCGTATTCATTAAGCTTACTGATGAACTATTTCCAAAGGCCTGATCAAATATCATTGCATTATAATTAGTTAGGGGATCTTGCTCTGTTTTATTAGTTACAGCATTAAGTACAGCAATTCCTAGACCGTTTTTAGTTCTTCCTGTAACTTTTGAAGCATTTAATAAATCATCTTGAAGCCTTCTGCTATAAAACATATCATCTCCTTTTTCAAATAGCTCTGTTCCTTCATTAAAAAACTGTCTCTTTTCTTCATATTTAACCTCAAAAGGAGAGAGGTTTAATACCATGGCATCAGCCGAAACTTGTCCAAAATCAGGAATAAGTGTCATATCAAGCGTAAAGCTTTCATTTATTCCGTATTTAAGATCTGCTCCATAATTGTAAGGGAAGTTAGTTTCACCATCATAGTTATCAGCATAAATGGATGCATAAGGCATAAATGAAAGACGAATGGGTGAATCAATATCTTTTATGCCATCAAGAAGTCCAGCTTGTAATGCAAAATTAGAATATTCAACCTTTATTGGATTCCAGCTATAGGCTTCTCGGTATCTTCTCATTCCTCTAGCCATATTAATTGACCATGAGTTATTATTGTCTGGGAATCTTAATTGAGAGAAGGGTAAAGCAAATTCTACTACCCAGCCTTCTTTATTTATTTTAGCAGATGACTTCCACACTGCATCCCATGAATTATCATAAGAAGATGTAGTAATCTTGGCATCTGTCTGTACCCCTGAAGCTGAGATCATGAATTCATATTCAATTTGCCCGTTATTGAATGGGTCAATATAAATGCCGAAGTGGTCTGAATTTGCATTATTATTATCTCTTATTGCTAGCTCTTTTAATATACTATCAGGTGCGTTATCATACATCATAACACCAAAATAGATATTCTTACTATCATAGCAGATCTTTACTTCAGTTCTTTGATGGTTTCTTTCTGGTGTTCCGTTATTTGGAGAAATTTGAGAGAAATTGTTTGCAATATCTATATTAGTCCAAACATTATCATTTAGATCTCCATCTATTTTAGGTGCATTCTGTACTTTTTCTATATGATATACTTTCTTTTCTGAAAATTGACCAAAAGAAAGAAGAGGTGCAAGTGTAAAAAAGAGTAAAATACCTTTAAAATTCATTAGGTTAAAAATTTGAAGCGCAAATATATAATTTTATCGCAATAGAAGATTGTTATTCAAATCAATCGTATATTTTTGCAGCACTTAAAAAAACAGATAATGAATTTACACGAATATCAAGGAAAAGAATTACTAAATAGCTTTGGTGTAAGAATACAAAGAGGAATAGTTGCAACAACAGCTGAAGAGGCTGTAGCTGCTGCTGAGAAATTAAATGCGAATACTGGTACTAGCTGGTGGGTAGTTAAAGCACAAATTCATGCTGGTGGTAGAGGCAAAGGTGGAGGAGTAAAATTGGCTAAATCATTAGATGAAGTAAAGTCTATTTCAGATGATATTTTAGGAATGCACTTAGTTACTCCTCAAACTTCAGCTGAAGGTAAATTAGTACACCAAGTACTTATTTGTGAGGATGTATATTACCCAGGGGAAAGTGAAACTTCAGAGTTTTACATGTCCGTTTTATTAAACAGATCAACTGGAAGAAACATGTTAATGTACTCTACTGAAGGAGGAATGGATATTGAAGCGGTTGCTGAAGAAACTCCACACTTAATATTTCATGAAGAGATTGATCCTAAAGTTGGTTTGACAGCATTCCAATGCCGTAAAATTGCTTTTAATTTAGGTCTTTCAGGTGCTGCTTTTAAGGATATGACTAAATTTGTAACGGCACTTTATACCGCCTATGATAAATCAGATGCGTCTTTATTTGAAATTAATCCTGTATTAAAAACAAGTGATAACAAAATATTGGCTGTCGATGCAAAAGTAACCATTGATGATAATGCCTTATTTAGACATAAAGATTACTTAGAATTGAGAGATATTCGCGAAGAAAATCCTATTGAAGTTGAAGCTGGTGCTTTGGGTCTTAATTATGTAGACTTAGATGGTAATGTTGGCTGTA
>ENA-OREB01000592-OREB01000592.1-marine-metagenome-genome-assembly--contig:-NODE-592-length-18140-cov-6.717489_pt1 | contig 18140 bp, 18 predicted proteins | sample MGYA00248625_ERZ508552 | MGnify/ENA primary metagenome ERZ508552 (study PRJEB26219, sample SAMN06267888) | marine metagenome | isolation source: Monterey Bay, California, USA | place: USA:Monterey Bay...
TTGATTAATACTTCATTTTCTGATGGCGTTGGTATTGCTACAGTAGCAATCGAGATGGTTATATCTCCTGCACTGGTTACTGTGGAGATTATCTCTCTTGAAGTTTGTTCTGACATACTGATTTACCCTTGTTGGTTTGCTATCTATGACGAATTTGTTTTTTTCGGATGGTATGATATATTGACTACAGTGTTTTTAACAAGTAGACAATTAAATCATACTAGTATATGGTTTCATACCATGACGAAATGTAAAAGCCCAGTAGTAAACGCATTAAAACTTATCGGTGGCAAGTGGAAGATCGCCATTATCTATAATTTGCGTGCGGAACCCATTAGGTTTGGGGAATTGAAAAGGATTCTATCGCCCATTACTCAACAAATGTTGACCAAGCAACTGCGGGAGCTTGAAAGAGATTTATTAATTCGTCGCAAGGTATTCGAGGTTATTCCACCGCGGGTCGAGTATTCGTTAACAGAATTTGGGCAATCCTTTATGCCGGTAATGAATTCTCTGTGTCAATGGAGCTCAGAACACGAGGATTTAATGGAAACACTATCTGACGCCGAGCTATCTTGAATCCCCTCCCTGTCGTAAATAGACTTATCAGTCAGTGACAGCGTTACTATAATTTACAGTAAATCATTCAAATTACTTTCATCTTTTTTGCTAAATCCTTCGACAGACCTGCCTTCAATAAAGTCACTTATTAACATCGCCAATTCAGGGCCCACTTCTTCCTGAACAAAATGACCCGCCCCTTCTAATGTAACGACCGTTGGATTGGGGATTCGATTCAAGAAATCATCTTTCATATTGATAGTAACTCTTTCTTCACCACCAAAAGCCACCAAAAAAGGCTTATCCCATTTCTCGTACACATTGACCCAATACTCTTCGTTCTCTGCTAGCTGCGTAGGTATCAAATAAGGCCAAACATGAGCCCCCGCTTTATACTCCCCTGTAGGATAAGGCGCCTCATACGCATTTGCCTCTCTATCTGTGAGATTGATTCTCCCAAAAGTTTCGATAATACCAACGATATCCATATCTTGGGCGTGATAAGAGTGCGCTATCCATTTCGAAAACATTCTTGCGCCTTGAATTTGAGAGGGATTCTCTATGGCTAATGCATCCTCTGATGCGGTTTTAAGCTCTTCAAAAGTTACTTCACCATGCCACCAGACTAAAAGCTTAACAAAGCCCTCAAATAACCAACCACTAATCCCTGCTCTTGCAACCATTCCGGTGTTAGACACAACCACACTTGAAAAACGATCAGGTAGTTCAGCAACAACCCGCAAACCCACCAGTCCGCCCCAATCCTGACCGAAGTGAGTCGCATCTTTTAGGTCTAAGCTTGTCACAAGTTCTTTCATTACGTCGACATGATGTTGATAACTGTAGTCATGCTTAGAAATGAATTTATCTGATTTTCCAAAGCCGACCATATCAGGGACGATGACCCTATGCCCCTCGCTTGCGAGAACAGGAATCATTTTTCTATACAAATAACTCCAGGTGGGCTCTCCATGAAATAGAATGATTGGATCCGCATCCCTTGGACCTTCATCAAGATAATGAATCCGCAAGCCATCAATGAAAATGTAATTTGGCTCAAAAGGGAACTCATGTAGATCCTTGAATCTTTCATCGGGTGTTCTTAGCACTCCTTTTTTAATAGTGTCATTGGATAATTCAGATTCGTTACCCAGAAGACAGGGAGAATTCAGAAGTGTCACAAAAATAAGTAATGCTGTTTTCAAATAAATATTCATGGATACGTAGCTCCTCTTATCAGCAGAGAATATCTTTGTCCAACGCACAAACCAATTTTTCGTTGACCCTTCATCTTTGAAGCCATCAAAACTCACGGCTTCAAAGGAGCATCTCGGTTAAGATTACTAAGTAGATAGATTACTTAGCTAGGAATCTTATCCAACGCATTTTTCAAATTCCCCAAGGCCACTGTAGCGAGTATCGGTATTAACCACCAACTATCGCTCGCACTGATTGCTGAGACCAGTATTGCAGCAGCCCATAATATTGCTTGGCTAATCATTAGCTTGCTCATCCTATAACTCCTTATTTATATTTAAATATATTCTCTAGTGGCTCTTGAAATACGTCTGATATCTTAAAAGCCACCTCTAAAGATGGCGAGTACTTATCTTTTTCAATGGCAATGATCGTCTGACGTGTAACGCCTACTTTCTCCGCTAACGTTTGCTGAGACATTTCATCTGCCTCAAATCGTAGTTTTCTAATATTATTACTTAAACTTTTAGACAAGCTATACACCTTTTCGATAGTGATACAGTTGAGTGCCAAAACGAATCACTTCAGCTAAAACAAAGAATAAAAGTAAAAAATGAAACATACCATAGGGAGTCGTGAGCATAAGATGATTATCAAATCGAGCATCTAGTAAAATCTGCACCATTGAAACCCAAATGCAAACTGCCAAGAACCCATAACTGTATCTACATGAAGTCTTTTCAATAAGCTTGTCTCTCTCATCTTCTAGTTGCGATTTATTCCTTATTGCCAAGAATGACTGAATAATAACTTCTAAAATAGTAAACCCAACAACAAGAATAATGAATTCAATAAATCCAGGTAATTCTGGATTTAATGGCAGGTTAGAAAAAGCGCCATATAAATACCACCCAAATAACACTAAAGTAATACCCAACGAGGCAAGTAAGCTTTTTTCCTTGTACGACATATCCATGATCAATCCTTTAGGTTAAATAATTTTTACTTAATGTAAAACATATTTTACATTAAGTCAAACGCAATCTATGATTTTTACCAGACTTCTAGAATCTTATTTGTGCTGATTGCTAACCAATACCCGAGTGCATCAAGTAAGCAACGTGATCGACCATACAAATCTATACTCTAGGATTACCGAGAACAAACGCCCTGTGCTATCTTCAAACCGTGGTAATAAAAATTTGTTTAAAAATTGCAACGGTTTTTAAATAGTCTAGGTATATATAGTTGAAGGACACAACTTAAACTTAACTGAAAAGGACAAACAGATGGAAAGCTTTATGGATGCGATGGTACCCATTTTTGGAGTTATTGGCGTTTTTGGCATGCCCGCCGTTATTGTGTGGACTGCACTGCACTTTAACAATAAGAAAAAGGAACAGTTTCATACCTCATTACAAAAATTAATTGCTAGCGGTCAAGAACTGACACCGGAATTAATACAAAGTATTCCCGGTTACCAAGAGGAAGAGTCGAAAGACAGCGGTGTTAAAGGTGGCGCTGTTTTGATAGGAATCGGCATCGGTATCGTACTGCTGGGCTACTTTGGACTGCACAACAGCGTAGTTTGGGGGTCTGGGTTACTAGTAGCCTGCCTTGGACTGGGACTATTAAGTGCCGGCATTTACTCTGAGAGAGACAGCAGTGAAGATGCTTAATGGAATCAGATGAAGAGCTGGTAAAAAGAACGCTCGCCGGCGGTAACCATCATTATGGTGTTCTAATCCAACGGTATGCTGACTATTTATTTGGGTTGGGCATGCGATTGACCGCCGGTAATAGAGAACTTGCTGAGGACATCTCTCAGCAAAGTTTTCTTAAATCTTATACTTACCTAAAAAGTTTTGATGCTCGCAAAACCTACAAGCATTGGTTGACCGGAATTGCTGTCAACTGTTTTAAAGATATACGCCTTAAAGAGCAGCGCTATGCTCCGCTAGATGACGCCAATGAGGCTAGCTACTCGCCTCGCCTAGAGGAGAATTCTGACTTCTTTAATCTTATTCAACCTCTTGATGACAATGAAAAGATTATGTTCACGCTTAAATATGTCTACGATTACCGAACTCAGGAAATCGCAGATGTTTTAGACCTAAAGACTGGCACCGTAAAATCAAAAATAAGTCGCGCTTTGGAGAAATTAAAATGAACTCGATTGAAAGCATCATCGAACAAGAAAAAGGTGTCTCATATACCCAAAGAAATAAGCAGCTATTTAGCTTTTACACATTGACGCTTATTGCTCAAGAGCAGGCCTCAAGAAGACTAAAAAAGAGAGCGGGAATTTCACTCTTATTGATCATTGCTTTTCTATTGTTATTTTTAGCTCCTATTAGTTTATTGGTTGAAGGCTTTATTGCTTCTTTAAGTACCATAGACATCATTGATATTTTTAAAATAGGAGCCCTGAATTACGGCCTCTTATTTGTCTTTTATAAGTTCTTTAAAAAACGTTCAATTTTCTGAATCTAAACTGATTAACGAACGCGTCTTATTTGGGAAATCGAAGCGCAGAAACAACCTTTGACCGAAGGGTCGTTCGCCCCTTTCCCATCCAGCTTGATGCACTGGTGGTCCAGACGCATTATTACATTCAAGTCTAAACTAAGAGATAAATATTATGGACGGATTAACAGTAATCGGTTTTGTTTTTGGGTTAGTCGCATTTATAAGAGTAGAGAAATTAATAAAAACTCTTAAAGCACAAGGCACTCTAAACCAAGACTACAAAGAAGAATAATTCTACTACCTATTAATGAATCTACTATTCATTTAGTGAGAAACGAGTAACCGCATGTTTGTCTATTTCACTTTCCTCAAAATGAATATCTCGCCAAGCTTTATCCCTATAGCGCGCCGTTTGGTCACTGAAGTTTTCAGCACCTGGAGAGCCAGATTGGCTATAAGACAAAATGGCTTGAGCGAGAGGCCCTGCTTCGGTGAAACTAAGGGTCATTATGAAGCTAGAACCATGAGCAATATTGTAACCACTACTGCTCAATGTTTGACTGTCCATTAAGCGATCATTCGCTCCTGAAAATATAGGAGAATCAATATAAGGTTGAGTAACCTGAAGGTTAGCAATGCCTTCATATCTATTCCCACCATGCACTGGAAACGTTGTGCCCGCACGATGTGCTTTTTGTAAATCACCCAAAGGTATATCCAAGGCAATACCTTGATTATTGAGTAACTCCACAGCCTCTGCCAACTCAACTAATGTGCGCTCAGTTTGAACGAGCTCTGCGGGAGTAATTGCCGGTTTGGCGACATCAAACTTATCTGCAAATAACTTTCCTGGATACTGTGTTGCTGCGTAATCATAACGAGTAAGCCACTCTCTGAATAACACTGCACCTCGACTATTTAGGTCATAACGATTATCCCAACGTGCCAAGATAGAGCACGCGTCGGCCAAATCAATGGAGACTTCATTGATTGTAACTTTTGGAGTATTTTCACATTGCTCAAGTAATTGAGGTTTAAGCAAATGGGCAGATAACCCTGAATTATCAAAAAGTGCTGTTTGAATCTCCTGCACGGAAAAAAGACCATCCTCCCCCCGAAAATCAAACCCATCTAGACCCTCAAGTAGGTGTATATTCATTCTAGTTCGAGCACTCCGTGGCGTATTAACAGCACCATATAACGGAGAATAACCCGTAGCCGGCTGCTTTGGGTCACTCAACCAGTAACTGTCATTGGCGTTAAAAACATAAAACTCACTTTCAATCATTGGCCGTTGCTCAAATGGCGTTGTGCCAGATATGGGAACATTTGGGTGAGAGATCCATTCATCTCGACGAGTGCTCCCATCAAGAATGACCAAGCCTTTGGTTAAATACAGTTGCTTTAACTGAGGTACCTGCTCGATTCGACCATTCCAAGCCTTAATTGCCTCGTCACTCAGGGCGCCCACGTTGCTATTATCCAAGTACACTGCTCGCCCCTCAGCACTGGTCGATATTGTGTTTACCCAGGGCATTGCGTTGTACATCTTGTGAGCTTCAATAAACTCATCCATAGACTGGGATTTCCCCATAGCCAACCACTGAGAAATGACATCAATATTGCCAGTATTAGCATCGCGAGCGGCATAAGCTGTTTTTTCAGTCCAACCAAGCCCAGGCATCTGAACAATAGGTCCATGGTGGCTAAACCAAATCGACATGGTCTTTTTTTGCATGCCATCATCAGTTTGAATATTGACGGTTACATCTCTAGACACAAGGGATCGCCACTCCCCTTCATAGCGGTATTGAGTTGGGTCTTCAGGGTTTAAGGTAAGCTGATAAAGAGTGATGCGCTTAGAATCTGACACCGTGTGTGTCCATCCAATCGCGTTATTAAAACCAACAGCAACTCCCGCAGTTCCGACCAAATTTGCACCATACACGTCAAGCTCGCCTGGAATGGTTAAATGCTTTTCCCAAAATCGGTTAGTTCCGTACCAAGGATAATGAGGATTTGCCAACAGAGAGCCCTTGCCATTTTCCGTGGCTTTGGCACCAAATGCCCATGCATTAGAACCCATACCCTCAAGGCGAATAGCATTGAGGGCAGCCAATTGCTGAGACTCAGGAACTTGTAACACAACCTCAACGGAAGGTGGCTGCGCTGCAACAACTGCTCCCGACATGCGTGTGATGGTATAAACTGAAGCTACATACTGCGTCATGAATTCTTCTGCAGTGGCCGGGCGAACCCAAGGAGCCTGATCACACCAAGATCCGAATTCCCCATCGGAGTCCTTGAGATATCGGTTGTAACCTGCCGCATATCCTTCAATCCATTCTTTAACCTTTTCAGGCTGAGCATTTAATGCCTGACGGCCCTTGTCCGGCATATTTAAGGCTTTCATTACCATATCATTGTGCACATAGTTACTTTTATGTCCTGCGCCCAGATACTCCGCACTTTGCCCTTTAGTCGACATTAACGCTAGCGCCATATTACATACATGATCTTGTGCTGATGCATAAGCTTCACCATATCCAAGACTACCGTAATCCGCGGCTTTAATATGAGGAATTCCAAAGTCCGTACGTGTTACTTCAACCTCGTATCTCAGTGGTTCATTAACAGCTGGCTTGCATGCAACCATAGAAAAATAAATGGTGCCGAGAACAACGAAGCGAGTAATTTTTAAAATCATGAGCACAGCCCTTTGTATGAGTATTTACGACGCGAAGAACATGAGTTGATAGATAGTTTTACTTTACAGATGTTACACAAGATAACTTCTATTCGATAATATATAAATTACCTTACCATAACTACACATCGAACGTTAAATTTACATGTGCGCTCCTAGTAAGCTAGAATTATCGCATGAATCTACTGAATAATGAGAACCTCAAGTGGAGGCGATACACTGAAGGGGACGCTTTTGACTACCCCATAGATTACTCTGACGCCGTCCTTGATGTGCGAGAAGACGGACGCTTGGAAATTTTGGTTAAATGGGAACCAAATTGTTATTGTCATTTTCATAGGCATACCGCTGAGACCAGCTCTCTTGTTCTAGAAGGTGAGCTTCTTGTTACAGATATCGATATTGAGACCGGCAAAGAGATTGGTCAGCGAGTAAGAGTTGCAGGAGATTTTGTACATAAACAGCCAGGCGATGTACATATGGAACAAGGAGGTGCCAACGGAGCTCTTGTCCTCTTCAATATTTATGCACCTTCGGAAGAAGGTAAACTAGCAGAAACATTGGAAAAAGATGGCAGCGTGATAAGCACCTCAACCATAGAAAAGATTCTTAGAAAACGTACCCAATAATCTTTTTCACTACATGTCATCTCCATAAGGCCACAAACGTCACAAAACTATCCCTAAAAACTATATTAACAACACACTAATATTTATTTAGTAATTGGCTAACCCAACCACTCGAGAACATTAGAATTTTACCTCTGAATTACTGCTAACTGGTGGACAAGCATGGACAGGTGCTGAAACTGCTAAAGAACAGTTGATATAAAATTTAATATGGCATAATGTATGTCATATTAATCGTGAACTTAATGAGGAACCTGTAATGACCATCATCAAAAAAGCGATTATCGCAATAATGAGTTTAGTCATTATTGCTTTCATTACTTTACCCACTATTTTGCATAAAGCAGGTCTGCATCCTGAATATAATGGCCAGACCGCCAACTTAACGGATAAACGAGCATTAATTATTACCACCAGCCATGCTGTCCTTAACGCCCCCGGTGAAAATACCGGAAAGGCCACTGGTGTTTTTGGATCGGAATTAACACATCCCTATTACACCTTTACCGATGGCGGTATGAAAGTAGACGTGGCCAGTATAAATGGCGGTGAAATCCCTATAGATCCGGAATCTTTTAATAGGGTCGTTATCACTCCAGAAGACAAACGCTATCTAAAAGACTCTGTATTCCAGGCTAAAGTCAAAAACTCCATCCCCATCTCAAAAGCCGACTTTACTCAATATGACATTATTTTCCTTTCAGGGGGTTGGGGTGCCGCATACGATCTTGGGCAATCTGAGCTACTGGGCGAAAAAATTAGTCAGGCCTACTATGCTAACCTATCGCCAGTCCTCGGCGGAGTTTGTCACGGTGTATTGGGTTTAATTCAAGCTAAAGATAAAAATGGTCAATCATTAATTGCTGATCGCAAAATGACTGGAGTGACTGACAAACAAATTAAAGAATTGGGAATTACTCTAACACCTCTTCACCCGGAAACAGAATTACGCAAAGCAGGTGTGATCTTTGAGAGCAATACGGCCCTCATAGATTTTTTTGCTACCCATGTCGTGATTGATGATGAGCAGCGTTTTGTAACAGGACAGAATCAGAATTCCGGACTGGAGACCTCCCACAAGATGATGGCGATTATTTCTAAGAGATGATCGCTTCTGTCATTGTACGATGACAAAAATATTTTGAAGAACTTGTATGCATAGACTAATGCTTAACTCACACAGGGCTATTTTTTCTGTAGTCCTTTTCACGTTGCTATTGTCATCATTGACAAGAGCCTCAGCGGCAAAACCAAATATCATCGTCATATTGGCTGATGATTTGGGCTATTCAGATATCGCATCGTATGGGAGTGAGATCAGTACTCCCAATCTAGATCAACTCGCACAGGAGGGTCTGCGCTTTAGCCAATACTATACTTCGGCCAGCTGCGCTCCTACCCGCGCAATGTTGCTCACCGGCGTCGACAGTCACCGAGCAGGAGTTGCTAATATTTCTGAGGCACTCACACCGGCACAGTCACACTCCCCGTTTTATCGCGGCACGCTCAACAATAATGTGATCACTATTGCGCGATTATTGAAAGACGCTGGTTACCACACCAATATGACCGGCAAGTGGCATTTAGGTTATGAGGACCCCTCTCTAATGCCAAGCAATCGAGGGTTTGAACAAACCGTTATGATGCCTTTTTCTGGCGGCGATAACTGGACTCAACAACCCTATATACCGCACTATCAAAAGACACTGTGGTTTGAAAACGGGAACGAAATTACGCTACCAGAGAACTTTTATTCCTCTAAATTTATTGTCGATAAAGCCATTAAGCAAATTGAAAACCATCGCAGCGATGAGCAACCGTTTTTTTCCTACCTCGCTTTCCAGGCTGTGCATATACCAGTACAAGCACCTAAAGAATATACCGACAAATACCTAAATACGTATCAGTTTGGCTGGAGCGAACTGCGCGCCAAGCGTGAACAAACTGTTAAAGACCTTGGACTGATCCGAAACGATGCTCCTATTAAGACTATGACTAGCACGCTGGACTGGGAAGGTTTAACAGCAAAGGAAAAACAATTTAATAGCAAGCGCATGGCCGTCTATGCGGGTATGGTTGATGCAATGGACTTCCATATTGGCCGATTAATTGAGTATTTAAAAGCTATCGATGAATACGACAATACGGTAATCATTTTTACCTCCGATAACGGCCCCGAACCTTCCGACCCTGCTGCTGCCAATAGTGTACTGTTCCCTATAATCAGAGAGTATATTTTGGGCTACAACAATGATTATGAAACACTAGGAGAGCGTTACAGCTTCAATACCATTGGCGCCAGCTTTGCGAGTGCCGCTGCATCTCCGTTAGGGCATTACAAATTTCATTCCGGCGAGGGTGGAATGCGCGTTCCAATGATTATCAGCGGACCTATACTCCCAGAGCAATTGCAAGGCCAAATTAGTCACAGTAAAGCTTTTGTTAAAGATCTAGCTCCAACTATTTTGACGATCGCCGGCACCCATCATCCCGGTGTCGAATATCAAGGCAAAGCCATTGAACCTCAAACTGGAAAAGATTTAGTACCCGTAATCACAGGCCTTCAAACAACCGTTTATAGCGACAGCGATACTATTGCCTACGAAATTGGCGGCAATGCCGGCTTAATTAAAGGGGATTATAAGATCACTTTTAACCGCAGTGAGCAAAACGATAACAGCTGGCACTTATACAACCTCAAACAAGATCCTGGCGAAGTCCAAGCAATTGAAAATCAATATCCTGTCATCTTTTCTGACCTGCTTAGTCAGTATGAAAAATATATGCAAGAGAATGGAGTTATCCCAGTACCAGATAATTACGACCAAGCCAAGCAGGCTGGCCTCAATGGACTTAAAGAAAGACTTAGAGCAACGATAAATAATAACAAGGGCGCTCTTTTCTTATTACTAATGCTATTTATTGTCGCCGTCAAATGGAAAAATGTTAAGCCGTATTTATAAACATATCTAAAACTCAATGATTCTAATTCAAAAGACTACCCGACTGCTCTTCTTGAAGAAACAACATAAGTAGCTAGAATTAAGACAATAATTGAATCGAACACTACTGTTACCTCTAACTTGTCGATATAGTTTGTCCCAACTATTAAGACAAGCAACAAAAATCCTATTTTACTTATCCTAACTATAATATTGCACAGCATGTGAGAGCCTTCATTTTTATTCGCGCGGTGGCCCAGGAAAAAATCGGTTGGTGCGCTGCTGATAAGTAATGTAATCTGGGCGCTTTCGCGCTGAATAATACTCTGAAGGTACTGCGCCAGTGAGATGAACCAAGGTGCTGTACATCATTCTCGAAGTAAATAGTAAACCTGCCCCAAGTAGCCCCCAAACCATTGTACTTTCTGCACTCTGAAGCACCCACCAGGAAGGTATTGCCGCGATTATTAAGCCATTCCAAACCATCCACTCAGCAAAATAATTAGGGTGTCGACAGAAACGCCACAGGCCCACATTACAGACTTGACGTTGTTTACCCTGCTTTTTCATTTCCTGCAAAAAGGCTAATTTTTGTATATCTGCCAAGGTTTCCATGGCAAACGCAAACCCCCAGATTATTAAACCAGCCAGCTCAAATCCGGAGAGTTTAGAACTAGTATTAGATGCAATAATAAATACCGGTAATGCCAGAAAGGATGCATTGGCCAAGCCCTGAGAAATGGCGTCAACCTGCAGGGCCAACTGCACATTGGTCTTACCACTTTTCTCCCAGCGCCTTCGCTGATATTGATAACGGGGAAACTCTTTTTTCAACAGCCCCATGTGCCACATTTTTAAGGCACCCAAACCCATTCGAAGGCCAATCAAAATAACAATTGCACTTACCACTAAGGAGCGCAGCCAATAGCCACCGCTGAGCCAGTAACTGACCAAACCTAATAAAACTAGACCCCAGGGCCAACCAATATCAACATAGCTCATACGCTCAGTTCGCCAAATGGGTATGCAGACCACCAGCGTAAACAGCAACAACTGCCCGAGGCCATTGATAAGGCCTAAGTCTGAAAATGAAGAACTATAGAGAATCAGAGCCCATCCAAATAGAAATGGGTACAGAGGACTTAAATATTTCTTTGAACTTTTCATTCTACAAAGGCTCTCTGCGTCGCCAAAAAATTAAAAATATTCCCATAGCTAACTGCCATGCACCGTACAGAAGAATGGTAAATAGCGCCATATCCGCAACAGGATTGCTCTCCCCAGCGACTGTTGGAAAGAGCGACACCTTAAGTAAGAAACCTAGGTTGATATTTCTGACCACAACTTCCATCTCTATGGCTCTATTATCCTCATTAGCTAGACCAAAGCCCTTAATCAACCATATACCCACTAGGCTGAGGCCAAGAATAAATGCACAAAGAACGGCAATATCATCGCCCGATGTATTGGCAAAATTGAGTCTACCAGCGCCTAGCGAGCCGATGACTATGACCCCAATGCCAACCAAAGAACCCTTAACACAAAGGTTAGAAAAGCGTTCCGCGTAATTGGGTAAGCGTTTTAAAAAAACCATACCTAACCCAAGCGGTAAAAGCAGACAGAGGCCTATCTCAACAGCAACTTTTTTTGCCGGCATCACAAAGCTATCAGTCATATAGTCAGAGATTAAAAAGTCTAAAATCATGGGTGTGGTCACCAGACAGGCGACCGAGGTCAGAGCGGTGATACTGATAGAGAGAGGCACATTGCCACGTGCCATAAAGGTAAATATATTGGACACTGTGCCGCCAGGAATAGAGGCCACAATAGCAATGCCGATCACCATACCCGGAGGTAGGTTAGTTAGTACGACAAACCCAAGAGCAATCAGTGGCACCACAATGAGTTGCAACAATAAACCAATAGTGGCTGCCTTGGGCTGCATTGCGACTTTTTTAAAATCAGCAATTTGGAGACCAGCACCCATACCAAGCATAGCCAGTACAAGCTGCACAGCAGCCACCCAGTATTCGTACTCTATGTACCAAGCAATCATAAATGTCCTCAGCTGCTGGCTTCGTATGCCAACTTTTAATTTTTGTTAGTGTATGAGACTACATTAAGTAAGCTGTGTTAAAGAGCATAAAAAATAGTTTGTAACTACTTATAACTTTTTAAACATCAAATATTTACAAGGTTTCAAATTACGCAATTACAAATTACTTATTACAAATCGAAGCATACCAAACTATTGGTGCTTTGATAGCAATCTCCATAACAGCAAAATAAATGCACGACTCCCCAGCACCTCGCGCAGTTAAAATCACAATAATTGAAAGATTTTTTATAAGCGATGATTTCATAATAGCGAGTGTGAGCATGGGGACCACTGACGGCGATATCGGTGAAGCCTTTGGAGACTTTTCTTCCTCTCACTCAGCTACGTTGCCAATTACAAAAACCCCCACAAATTGCGTTATGGGGGTTTTTATGGGCCTGGCACAGCCATTTTTTGGCTGTCAGGGGCGACTATAGGCTTAAAAGAGCTTCAAAATTCTTTGAATAGAAACTGTCCAACTCCTCTGATGTCGCCTGCACGGCATCAAGACTGCGCTCGAAGGCGCCGAACGGATCTTTGCCACCCTCTGGATGTGGATAATCTGTATTAAACATCAACATGTCTTTACCAACATTACGCATAACCCAGCCGGCATCCTCAAAATGCAATGGCGTGGCTTTCACCTGGCGTTGCATATATTCAGAGGGCTTGAGTGATAGCTTTCTTAAGCCCAGATCAAATCTGCCTAATTCAGCTGCACCGATATCTAGATTTGACATACAAGCTGGTAACCAATTTGAGCCTAATTCAACTAAACCAATTTTAAGTTTAGGAAAGCGCTCAAGGACACCATCATAGATCATGCAGGCCAACCAACGCTCAATCGAATGGTGTAAAACCGGTAGATCTTTGGGAGAAGTGGTTTCAATATTCATTGACTCGGGGGCCAATTCTCGCTTTACACCAGTGTTACGATAGTCATCGGTCAATTTCGCGCCACTGCCAATATGTAATGTAATTGGCACACCTGCTTCTTGTAACACGGCCCAAATCGGGTCATATGCAATATGTGATGGTGCGCGACCATCCACTGCATCTGATGTCATCCAGAAGGCTTTAATACCCATCTTGATAGCTTTTTTAGCCTCCTGTAGAGCCTTGACTGGATCTCTTAACGACAGATATCCCACCGCTTGTAGTCGATCGCTATCGCTGGAGCAAAAATCGACCATAGCTCTATTCATGGCATCACAACCACCCCATACGACCTTTTCGTCTTTAGATCGGGCAAAACGGGACACGAACACCAAACCCGGAAATACTAGCTGCTTGCTGATTCCAGCGATGTCCAATGAATCAGTACGCTCGATATTATTAACCGCACCATATGCACCGATCATGTTACGCTTGCCCTCACTACCAAAGATATCTGCCTTTAAACTCTCTGTCATGGAAGGGTCATTGCCGGCTAGGCGATTATGGGCCTGATCTATCAGTGGCTTGAGCTGTGGAACATTTTCAACTCTGAAAAACGGCTCGTCTAAATTAGCCCTGACGTACTCCGACGCATAGCCTTCGATCCAACCGTCATACTCGGAAATATGACTATCTGCGTCGTGAATTGTACGATTTACTTGATGTGCGCTTTGTTGATTCATTGGTGACTCCTCTTATATATTTTTTTACAGGCTTTGGTGCACTGCTTACATCACAGTTAGATGAACACTATAATATATTACACCTTTATTATATAGCTTATATAATAAAATTTTAAACCTAGAAATTAGTCCGTCAATGCGTCATAAACAAACTGTTGAGAGATTTTTCTAAAGTCCGGATTTACCGCTGGTGGTGGCTTTGGAAACTGCTGCACCATGCCAATAAAAAACAGATCATTCTTTGAGTCAATCCAAAACCAGGTGGACGCTGCCCCACCCCAAAAATAAGAACCATCGCCATAACCTGATATCTCAGATGCCTCGCCCATGATGATGCCAAAGTTCAATCCAAAGCCAACTCTCTGACTGGTTGTGCCAGTTAAATTTCCAGTGGAATCGATTGTTTGCGAATCTGTCAGCACATTTTTAGCCATTAGATCTATACTTTTTTTGCTTAGAATTCGCGCACCATCAAGTTGCCCGCCATTGAGCATCATTTGGCAAAAGCGAGCATAATCAGCCATGGTCGACACTAGGCCTCCGCCCCCTGACTCCATGCCGCGAGTCTCTTTGCGATAGGAGATATCCCCCAAAATATTAAACGCCGGCTCTGCAAATGGCAGTGCTTGAAAGTTTTTTGTAACTGGATGGTAGCCAAACACATCCGCAAGTCGCTCGGCTTTCTCTGCTGGGACATAGAATGCCGTATCGACCATACCCAATGGCTTAAATATTTTTGACTGGAAAAACTCGCCCAAGCTCATCCCGGAAATACGTTCAACGATTGCACCCTGCAAGTCTACTGACACCGAGTAAGCCCAGGCCGTTCCTGGTTGATGCATGAGCGGAATCGTGGCCACTGTATCGACCAGCGATTGTAAATCTGGTGAGGCTAAGACCGCTTTTTTTCTGAACTGCATATTGCTTGGATCAGCACCGCTAATGCCATAGCCAAACCCAGCAGTATGACTCATAAGTTCGCGGATGGTTGGCTGACGTTGCAGGGGCTCTAACTCTACATTGCCTTCGAGATCATAGCTCTTGACCACCTCCAGGTTCTCAAACTCAGGAATAAATTTAGACACCGGATCATCCAAAGAAAATGCACCCTGCTCATGCAATATCATCATTGCGACACCGGTTATCGGCTTGCTCATGGAGTAAATACGATACATGCTATCCTGAGTAATAGGCTCTCCATTAAGCAGGTCACGAACACCGGCCTGTGTGTAACTGGCAACTTTGCCATCATGCACTAAAAGTGTGGCAATACCCATGCTGTCACCTTCGACCACAAATTGGCGCATGCGCGACTCAAGAGCGGCTATTTTTTCAACATCTACACCTGTCACTGCGGGATTAGAGGTTAAATCTGGGAAGGCGGAACCGGTAATTTTTGTGCAGGCACTAAGGTTTACCACCAGCAATCCAGTTAATGTGGCAGTCTTGAGTAGGGTTAATATATCTCTCATTGTTGTTCTCTCTATCGTTATCGTTAATTTCTAGTTTGTACTCTAGTGGCGTTGACTACACAGTCATCTTATGGGGCGTACCAAATCGGTGAGGAATATGCGCGCTCCTGGATTACCGCAGGACCTCGATCAGGCTTAACCATGCCCAGTGCCAGCGCGTCAGCCAATGCGTGCCTTGGAGTTGGGATTTCAATAACTCGAACATAATAAAATGCTGAGAGCTCGGGCTTAAAATCAGGATCTCGCCAAACCGTCGAAAGAAGTGGAGCACCTATAGAATTTGTATAGGTAGCCGTTTCCAAATTAACCGTGTTGCCTATGGCCGCTAGTTTTTTACCTACACCCAAACGATCTTCGCCAGCCCAGGCTACGTCATAGACCTTCTCAAACGACTGGCCTTGCGAATCAACCCAGCCTTTGATCACCTGCACCCGGTCAAGATTAGCGCCTTTTGAATCACTGCCTGCATGAATCAAAAAGCTAGGCGGATTGGTCCCTTTACGTTCAGGTAGATCGCCCCCCATTGGCACCCCCTTGGTATAGCCATTTGTGGGGTAGCTTTTATGATTAAGATCTCGCTTATTGAAATCCCAGCCGCCAAACACCCGCAAATAGATACGCGGTCCACTGGTGGCATAAACCTCACGGCGCTTAAATGCCTGCATGATTGAGGTGCGATCATTGTAATCTGCCCAAACTGCCGCCAGCCCCTGAGCTGCCATCGCCCAGCCGCTTGTCGCATCAGGGCGATCAGGATTTATTAACTTCCTCTCTGGCGTACCATCCCTTGCCATCTTACCGTGAAAATTTTGCTCCTCTGCTGAAGCCATGCCTGTGTGTGCGTCTGTAGAACCAATCATGCCAAGCTTGTAGGGGTTGGTACCTAGCGCTTGCTCCAACTTGAGACCGCGTCGCAACCCACTGCGCAAGTAATCCCCTTGAAGCGCGTTATAGCCCTCGTTTTTAGCCTGAATGTGATAGGCGTAGGTTTCAAAATCGGCAAACTCATCATTCGGTGACAAGCTAGAAATAGTCTCGCTATCGCCTTTGATTTGGGTGACTTCAGCTACTGGCTCCCATTTGGCTCGAAGCCTGGCATATTCCGCATCAACCGGTACGTCCTTGATAGTGGTCACCGGAAACATATAGCCTTTTGAAATATTGGAATTGTGTGGAATGGCAATGAACTCAGCATTGGTGCTTTCACTTACATCTTCTAACCAATTCCACAGATCCTGTGGATAAGCGCTGTCGCCTGTATCGAAGGGACGAAAGGTTTTAGCAGTCTGAGCATCAGCATCGGTAAATACCACGCGATGCAAATTGGCACCACCGGGGATCGGGCTCCATTCCCAGCCGATCATGGCGGTAAACTTTCCAGGTACGTTGTGCTTGTCGGCAAGATCTGCTGCCTCTTCCCATGCAGTGCGCGCCATAAGTCGCGAATTGGGGATCGCCTCCTGATAGAGTTCGGTGGTTTTGGCTGAATTAACTGGGTCGCCATCGTACAATTTGGCGATTCTCATCATCACCCTGTAAAAGGTATTACTGTCGATAGATTCACGAATCAGCTTTTCCATGCTGTCTTTCTGCTTCAATTCATCGCTATTAAGACCATGTTCAGGAATACCCGAGTTATAAACAGTACGCATTACCCCTAAAAATTCTGCATGATCAGCAATGACTAAAAAGTCCAGCTTCTCTTGAATGCGGATTCTTGCTCTATGATAAGGGTGCACCACTGGCAGGCCCTTTGCGTAGCGATAAGCCGTGTCAACATCAGCCGATTGGTTGCCGCGAGGAAAGGCATCAAACGAATTTGATGTATGCACATGAGTATCACCCCATAAAAGCTCTCTAGCATGACTCATGACTGGGGCGCAAAATAATCCGATCATCACCATTTGTAAGAGCATTTTCATTTATAGGCCGCCTCTTTTATCATAGGCTTTGACTGAAAACGGGCCATCTAAATCGATAGGCTGACGCAAGGAAAAAATATTGCCATCAACATCGCGAGCATAGGCCTGAATAAAGCGGCCTAACTTGACCGGCGGACTAAAAAACTCAACTCCGAGCGCTTGGACTCGTTGATATTCCGCTTCGATATCACTTACCTCCAGAGAAAATGAATAGCCTAGAGATGTTGGTTCTCGCTCTATCGTGCTCTGCGGCGTGGGCGGATCTATAAACTGTAAAATTTCCATGACTTTGGACTGACGATTAAGTCTGAACCAGCCAATTTGTACCTTGGCATTATCAATATCAAACAGGTTGTCACCAAACTCACCTACCGGCACCTCGACTATTCTGTGGGGGTTGGTCTGAAAAACCTTATGATAAAACTGCATCAGTCGATCCCTGTCAGGGGTGAACAGCGATACCTGAGACATCCAAATTGGCTTGTTATCCTTATCCCAATTGTCCAGATACCCCGCATGTTTCA
>ENA-OREB01000594-OREB01000594.1-marine-metagenome-genome-assembly--contig:-NODE-594-length-18130-cov-6.994461_pt1 | contig 18130 bp, 19 predicted proteins | sample MGYA00248625_ERZ508552 | MGnify/ENA primary metagenome ERZ508552 (study PRJEB26219, sample SAMN06267888) | marine metagenome | isolation source: Monterey Bay, California, USA | place: USA:Monterey Bay...
GGGCTTTTAAAAATCAATTTTTCATCTAAAATAAAAAATCCTGAGCACATGATAACCGAGGAAAAACTAGATGATTTTATAAATCAAATATCACTTCTTTTACAAGAAATATACAATCCGGAAATTGCATTTAAAGAACCTAAGAAGCTCTCATTCCATTAGCGTTAGATCTCTTAAAAAACAACCTAATGAGATTCTAAACCAGGGTCATTTATCTGAAAGTTTCCGCAAGAAAACAATAAAATAGTTAAGAATGTTAATAGTAACTTTTTCATAATATCTTATTTTAAGTTGAATAACAAACATAAAAAAAAGAGCCTAGCAGATAAATAGGAAAACTAAGCTCTTTAAAGTTGCAAAGAAAAAGAAAACTACTTGTTATGAGTTTTTATTTTTCTTTTTTTCAGTTAAATTCTGACCTCTTTTTATTGACCATTCAACAACTGTTTTATCAAAAAACCAATTTAAAGTGAAGAAAAAGCAAAATGACATAAATAATTCACTAAAATTGAAACTTTCATTTCCAAAAAAAAGTTCATTTATAGTCAGAATTATAGGTATTAAAAATAGTCTAGTAAAAGTATATTTTTTCATTTATTATATATTTTTTATGAATCATATGTAAAGTATAAATTAACTATTTAATTATTAATTTATGCGTTCGCATTACTTTCGCAATGCTATAAGATAAGAACAAATAAAAGAAGAAAAGATAATATAAGATTGATGTAATATGAATAGTTATTAAGTCTAGTAATTGAGTTTTATTGAATCAAAATATATCAGTTGGGTAGTGTAATATCTTTTTGATATAAAGTGGATATCCCTGCTAAAAAATATAAAAATTATCCACTAAAAAACCCACTCATTTGAGTGGGTTGTGATTAATATTTTATAATGAATATCCAACTTTAAGTTTTCTTCATTATAATTGGAGCAAGTTCTTTTTTCAATTTATCAAAATCTTCTTTGGACATCATTTCAATTTCCATTAACTCTTTAGCTTCTCTTAATTTTGAAATTGCTTCATCTCTTGTCATTTTTCTATTTTTCAATAAAACCTCGCCAGATTCAATAGCTAATTCCGAGTCCATTACACTTAAATATTTATTCACACCAAAAGCACGCCCATTAATCTCTCCCAAAACCATAACAACATAAAGTGGTTTCTTTTTGCTTCCCCTATGGTATACTTTCATTTCGCTAACTACAACTTTAGTGTTTTTTAATCTATTACTTGCCATCGCCTGTGCTTCTCCATTCATAGCAGCCATAATACTTCCAAACCCAGCAGGTCGACCCATTTTAATAAATTCATAGGTTTTTGTTGAGGTACTTCTTGTATTTGCAGCACCTATTCTTCCTTTGCTCCCATAACTACCTCCAATAGTCCTTGAGTTTGTCTCTACAGACGTTGGATTTCCTAAAATTAAAGTGTCTCCAATTTGAACAGCATTTTCATTAACAGTTATGTATTTTTTTATTTTTGTATTGCTTTTGATTTGTCTGAAAAAATTAATGTCTTGTGTATTTTCATACGTTAAAAGGTCTAATTCTTTTTTTTGAGCATTTATATTTGTAACAATAAACAATATTAATAGATAAGTGATTTTTCTTATAAATTTCATAGCTTTCTTATTTTAGTGGTTATAAATATAGTAAAAATTTACAGACTCGAGTGACAACTCTTTAAAATACGTCAGGGCAAATTTTACAAAATAACATTCACTTAAATTGTAGTAAACAAGTTTAATGAAATTAACTAATAATAAACCTTTTTAAGTATTGTTGACTAGAAAAAAACCTCAACAAATTGATAATTAATTAGTTGAGGTGTAATAAAGTGGAGCATATCGGATTCGAACCGATGACCTCTACGCTGCCAGCGTAGCGCTCTAGCCAACTGAGCTAATGCCCCATATAATTATTGTCTCCCACTAAGAATTAACAGTGGTATAGAACAATGAAATTCAGATTTTAATATGGTGTTTTTCTCCCAGAGTTTTTGAAAAAAGCCTCTTTTACGTCTAAATACACACAATAAATCTGGATTATTAGATTGAAAGTGTTCCAAAACTCCTTGAAAAGTAGTCACATTTTCTGAAGTTGAAATTTTATTTTGAATGGCCTTTAAGGAGGCGTCTACAATTAAATCTTCTTCTTTATATTCGGGGGTTTTTACCAACAGTAAATTAATTTTAGTTTTAAAAAGGCTTTTTATTTCTTCCAATGGAGTTAAAACATTTTGTTGATTTAAAACTCCTGATTTAAAAGCAGTTAAAGCAATTTTAAATGGGCTAAACTTATAATCTTCAGGAACTATTAAAACGGGGATTTCAGTTTGCTTTACAATACTTCCTGATGTACTTCCTAAAAACACCTCTTCTTTTATTGAATTACTCCTTGGTCCTACAACAATTAAATCAATTCCTAATTCTTCATGAACAGCATGAATACTTTCTATTGTTCCTCCCTTGGCAGAAATCATTTTAACATCAACTCCACGGGTATCTACCCCACTTATTATTGCTTGAATGTATAAATTGGTTTCTCTTTCTAAAATGTTGTTTACATTAATGAATGTACCCGCTTTAGAAAGCACTTTGTAGGCTCTAAATACAAAAACCTTAGCCTTGATCTCTTTAGCAAAATCTATTGCGTATTGTAAAGTGTTAGAAGCGTTTTCTTTCGAACCTATAGGGACTAAAATATGATTCATTATTCTAAGGAATTAAGTTAGCATAAAAGGTATATAATTCTTAAACAAAGGTACATTTTTTTGAATGATCTAAATTTCTTCCAATGTCAAATTGTAACTTTGTAACTGAATATTTTCTATTGAAAACAAATATTAATTTTAAACGAATCCATCAACTTGCAATTCCTGCCTTAATTGCAGGAATTGCAGAGCCTCTTATCTCAATAACAGATACAGCTATTATTGGCAATATAGATATTAACGCAAAAGAAAGTCTTGGTGCAATTGCCATTGTAGGGTCATTTTTATCCATGTTAATATGGGTTTTTGCACAAACCAGAAGTGCTGTTTCTTCAATCATTTCAAACTATTTAGGTGCAAATAAACTTGAAGAAGTAAAAACATTACCCGCTCAAGCAATCTTAATTATTGTAAGCTTAAGTGTGCTTGTTATTTTATTCACCTACCCATTTGCTGAATATATTTTTGAACTATATGGTGCAAAAGAGCACGTATTAGACTATGCTGTAGATTATTATAAAATACGAATCATTGGCTTGCCATTTACATTGTTTGTTTTTACAATTTTTGGAACTTTTAGGGGGCTTCAAAATACACTTTATCCAATGCTTATTGCAATTTTAGGGGCTCTTCTAAATGTGTTCTTTGATTGGATACTAGTTTATGGAGTTGAGGGATGGTTTCCTGCCATGAATGTTAAAGGAGCAGCCTTTGCAAGTGTAATCTCTCAAGTAATAATGGCCATTGTAGCTGGATATTTACTTCTTAAAAAAACAGCAATTAGTTTAAAGTTTATACGCCCATTTAATAAAGAAATTCCAAGACTCATAAAAATGGTATTTGATTTATTTTTAAGAACTATTGCATTAAATACTGCATTAATCTTTGCAGTTTATAAAGCCACTAGCTATGGTACAGATGAACTTGCTGCTTATGGAATTGGCATACAGTTGTGGTTATTTGGTGCTTTTTTTATTGATGGATATTCTAGTGCAGGAAATATTTTATCAGGACGTTTATTAGGAGCAAAAGAATATGACACCTTATTGAGTTTAGGGAAAAAATTAATTGGCTATGGGCTTTCTGCAGGAATTTTTCTTGCTGGAATTGGTTTTCTCTGTTATGAGTTTATTGGAGAAGTCTTTATACAAGACCGTTCAGTTCTTCAACGTTTTTATGAAATTTTTTGGATCATTTTAATCATGCAGCCCATTTGTGCAATTACTTTTATTTTTGACGGTATGTTTAAGGGAATGGGATATACTGCATTTTTGAGAAACCTTTTGCTGCTTTCCACACTTTTAGTGTTTATTCCGTCATTACTTATTTTTGATGCTTACAATTATAAGTTAGAAGGGGTTTGGTTTACGTTTTTACTTTGGATATTGGCTAGGGGAATACCTTTACTATTGAAATTTAGAAGAAAGTTTTTACCCTTGGTTGAAAAGAAGTAATTTTGAAAAAAATATATACATGAGTTTGATTAGAATTACAAAAAAGTTTGATTTTGAAACAGGTCACGCCCTATATGGTTATGACGGAAAATGTAAAAATATACATGGTCATAGCTATAAACTCTTTGTAACCGTTCAGGGAACTCCAATTACTGATTCCTCTCATGTTAAATATGGAATGGTTATTGACTTTACTGATTTAAAAAAAATTGTAAAAGAAGAAATTGTAGATAAATTTGATCATGCTACTGTTTTTAATAAAAATACACCTCATTTAGAATTAGCAACACTATTGAGTGAAAGAGACCATGATGTGATATTGGTAGACTATCAACCGACAACAGAAATGATGGTAATTGACTTTGCAGAAAAAATTAGTAAAAGGCTTCCGGAAAATATTTCTCTATTTTCAATAAAACTACAAGAAACTGAGAGCTCTTTTGCAGAATGGTACGCAAGTGAAAATTAATTCTCATTATAGTAAAAAGTCTTGATTTTACTAGTATATTTGATAAAACTACTTTTATGAAAAAGATAAAATATATATTTTTTGCAGTTATAACCGCAACAATACTGAGTTGTGCAGACAACTCTACCGAACCAGAACTTGTTTTATCAAATGAAAGTCTAGCTGGAAACTATGACATTGCTGTATTAGATTCAGATATAGAAACTAGCACTATAGTTGCTAATATTCCCGTTACAGTTGCTAATGCTAGTCTAGTAGGTGATACGTTCCAAGTTGATGTTGTTATTAATGCAGATGGAACATTTACTGCTGGTGGGCAATATAGAGTAGTAAGTACCATAACCCCGGTTGGAACACCTCCAATAAATGAAACTGAAATTATAATCGTTGAGCCTTCCTCTGGGTCTTATATTCTAAATTCATTACAAAATACCGTTACTTTTACGAGCCAAGATGCTGGATTATTAGAAGGTACTTTTAATGTAATTGTTTTTAATGAAACTACATTTACGCTTAATCAACAAATTGAGGAAACTCTTGGTGATTTAACGCTTAAGATAAATGTTAACCTAAGCTTAGAGAGAAAATAACAGCGTTTATCATTTTCCATTGTAGTTGTTCATTGTATTGTTAATTCCATCTGTACCAAAAGCTATAATGGCTTTTGTAGCTATAGGAATTCTTTCTATAAGTTGACTTTCTTCTTCTTTTGTCCAAGAACCTAAAACAAAATCTGCCTGACGCCCTCTAGCATAGTTTCCACCAACTCCAAAACGAAATCTATTGTATTGCTGGGTATTTAATTTGTCTTGAATATCTTTTAAACCATTGTGCCCTCCAGCACTCCCTTTTATTTTAATTCTTATCGCTCCAAAATCTATATGAACATCATCAGTTACAATACATAAATTTTCTAGAGAAATCTTCTCCTGGTTCATCCAATACTTCACAGACTTTCCACTTAAGTTCATATAAGTACTTGGCTTTAATAAAATAAAAAGTTTTCCTTTATGTCTAAAACGAGTTATATCTCCTAGTTTTTCTGTTTCAAAACTAACTTCTTGATCTTTAGCAAGTGCATCTAAAACTTGAAAACCTATATTGTGACGAGTATTTACATACGTATCTCCTATATTCCCAAGACCAACAATTAAAAATTTTTTCATCACCTCTTGTTTACTTTCTATTTGATTCTTAGAAAAGAATTTAAAGATATTCATTACGTAAAAATAAGAAAATAAAAAAAGCGCTACAGAATGTAACGCTTTATATAATTTTCTACACATATACATCATCTATTGATGAAGTACTTGTATTTATTCAGCTGCAGCTTCTGTTGCTTCTTCTGTTACAGCTTCAGCATCTTCAGCTACTTCTTCATCCTCTACTGCGTTACGAGATGTTCTCACTTGAACAACTACAGTATTGTCTGGATGCATAAATGTATAATCATCATTAAAAATTTGAGTAACAAATAATTTACTTCCAATTTTTAATTCTGAAATATCTGCAGTTACATAATCTGGTAACTTAGACGGTATTGCTTTAATTTTTAATTTACGATTGGTAAAACGTAAAGAACCTCCGTTTAAAACTCCTGGAGATGTACCTGTTAATTTTACTGGGATATTCATCGCTACTTCCTTATCATCAAATAACTGATAAAAATCTATGTGTAAAATTTTATCTGTTACTGGGTGAAACTGGATATCTTGTAAGATGGTTAAAATTTTGTCACCACCTAATTCAATCGTTGCTGTATATACATTTGGAGTATATACCAGTTTCTTGAATAATTTTTCTTCCGCAGAAAAATGAACTGGCTTATCTCCTCCGTATATAACGCAGGGAACCATACCAGCATTACGTAAGGCTTTAGTTGCTACTTTACCTACGCTTTCTCTTTTTGATCCTTTGATTGTAATTGATTTCATTACTTTTTTTACTTAAAATTTAGTTACATTAAAAATTGGTCACTTATCGATGTATTGTCTTGAACTTTCGTCATAACATCAGCGAATAAGGGCGCGCAAGTTACAACTTTTATTTTAGAAATCTTCTTCTTTAATGGAATGGTATCTGATACAATTAACTCTGTTAATTTAGAGTTTTGAATCTTATCATATGCATCTCCCGAGAGTATAGGATGAGTACAAATTGCTCGTACACTTAAAGCACCTCTATCCATCATTAAATTGGCCGCTCTTGCAAGTGTTCCACCAGTATCTATCATGTCATCTACTAGAATCACATTCTTGCCTTTAACATCTCCTATAAGCTCCATATGCCCAATAACATTTGCTTTTTTTCTTTGCTTGTAACAAATAACTACATCAGACATTAAATATTTAGAATAAGCATAGGCTCTTTTAGACCCACCCATATCTGGTGAAGCTATCGTTAAATTGTCTAATTTTAAGTCATTGATGTAAGACATGAAAATTGTAGAAGCATATAGATGGTCTACAGGTTTTTCAAAAAAGCCTTGAATCTGATCTGCATGTAGATCCATAGTCATAATTCTTGTAGCTCCAGCTGCCTGCAATAAGTTTGCAACTAACTTAGCGCCAATAGCAACTCTGGGTTGATCTTTTCTGTCTTGACGTGCCCAGCCAAAATAAGGCATTACAGCAGTAATATGCCTTGCAGACGCTCTTTTAGCTGCATCTAACATTAATAACATCTCCATTAAATTGTCTGCAGTAGGAAATGTAGAACCTATAATAAAAACTCTTCTACCCCTTACAGATTCCTCAAAAGCAGGCTGAAATTCTCCATCACTAAATTTTGTTGTTTTTACTTTTCCGAGAGGAACCCCATATTCCTTTGCAATTTTCTCAGCCAATATAACGCTTTGAGAACAAGCAAAAAGCTTTGGAGATAGTTGTTTTTTAGACATTTAGTTTGGTTTAATTAGGTTAGTTTTTAATGTATAAAACAAAAGTAAAATTATTTGACGAGTTTTTAAGATTAAATCTCACATTCATAAAATATTTTTTAGATTTGCAAACTATTAATGCTCGAGTGGCGGAATTGGTAGACGCGCTGGATTCAAAATCCAGTTCTTTCGGGAGTGTGGGTTCGATTCCCACCTCGAGTACGAATAAATCAAAAAGCAAGCGAAAACATAACGCTTGCTTTTTTGTTTTTGTAAAGTTTTAGTAGGGGTTAAGAATGATCACAAAACTGTCTGAAATGATTCCGTTACATTATTAAGTAAATAAAAAAATAAAAATAAAATTAGTATGTAAAGTAAAATGCCTAGTGAGGTTAATGACAAGTACTTTAAGTACTTCATTTTTTTGTTAAACTTTTTCTTTTTGCTAGTTTTCATATAGTATAACATGTGCGTTATGTTAATTAAAACTAGAGGGTATACAAAATTGCAAAAAATTTAATATAGTTCACTAAACATAAGTTAAAAAATTTAGTTTTGTAGAAATTATTAATTCTCTTCAGTTAAATCCACAGACATAATTACCATTCATATGATGAATAGTAACTTTAAGCTAAAATAGGTAAGAAATCTGTTTTATTTCTTTGAACTCCGATTGGGATAGTTCTCTTCTTTTTGTTTGCGAGTTGAGTAGATAATATTCCAAATAGTTAAGCCCATATATGTTGCGAAAATAATCGCGCCTACAATAAAAAAACCTATGCTCATGTTGTTCTTCTTTGTCTAATTGCTATTGCAAACAATAATATTGTACCTGGCCAATGTGCTGAATATTGAGCCTCCTCAGTCATTCCCATAAGCCCATAACCTACTGAATACAGTAAACACATGAATGCTAATATAATAGGATACCACTTTGAAATAAAATTTTTCATTTTTATATGTTTTTATGAATTTGTGAATTAATTTTTTTTCTAATATACAAATTTGGTATGCGTGAAGCTTATAATTTATTTATTATTAATCAAGAACTTTCATTTTTTAAAATGAATTATATATGAAGTCTGTTTTATATCTTTGAAAAAACAAAAATATTTCTTTTGGATAATTTCATACTATATTTTAGGTTAGGACTAAATCATGTGCTAGACATTTTAGCCTATGACCATGTCTTATTTATTATTGTATTAACTATTATCTATAATTTTAATCAATGGAAAAAAGTAGTTTGGCTGATTACTTTTTTTACACTTGGGCATAGTATGTCTTTAAGCCTAGCTGCTTATGATATTGTTCATGTACCTATTACAATTGTTGAATTTTTAATCCCTGTAACCATATGTATTACTGGATTTTATAACATACTAAGACCTTCAAGACCTTCGGGAGGAAAAGAAAAAGTCATATTCTCTTTTGCATTATTTTTTGGATTGGTTCATGGACTAGGTTTTTCAAATTATTTTAGGTTACTAATTGGAAAAGAAGATGATAAAATTTTACCTTTGATAGAGTTTGCCTTTGGAATTGAAGCAGCCCAAGTAGTTATTGTTTTGTGTATTTTAATACTTGGTATGTTACTACAAAATATTTTTAGGGTTAGTAAAAGAGATTGGATATTAGTTGGCTCCTCTATTGTTATTGGAATTGCTTTTCCAATGGTAATTAATAGAATATTTTGGTAAATAATTAACATACTCATTTTTTAAATCTCACTATTTTTAAATCAATGAATCCTAAACAACATAAATACGATATTGCTTACCTTAAAATGGCACGTGAATGGGCAAAATTATCGCATTGTAAAAGAAAGCAAGTGGGAGCTCTAATTGTAAAAGACAGAATGATTATTTCAGATGGCTTTAATGGAACTCCTTCAGGGTTTGATAATTGTTGTGAAGATGAAAGTGGGGTCACTAAATGGGAGGTTCTCCACGCAGAGGCCAATGCAATTTTAAAAGTAGCATCCTCGACACAATCTGCTGCTGGAGCAACCTTATATATTACTTTATCACCTTGCCAACAGTGTAGTAAACTTATTCACCAAGCAGGAATTACTCGTGTAGTTTACTCTAAAGAATATAAGGATACCTCTGGAATTAAATTTTTAGAAAAAGCAGGAGTTGAAACTCAATATTTACCCGTAGATGAGCAAAAATAATTTCCCTATTTATCTCTCATTGGCAACTATTTTTGGTGTCTTGATAGGCGTCTTTATGAATGGAAATAGCAGCGGGTTTTCTTTGAATTCTAACTCCAAAAATGAAGCAAAAATAAGACGACTGATGGATTACATAGATCAAAACTATGTAGATACCGTAAACACCTCCACCCTTTTAGATAATGCCATATCAGACATGCTGGGCAAGCTTGATCCTCACTCTGCTTATATTCCAAAAGAAAACTTACAAGATATTCAAGAGAGGATGCAAGGAAAATTTGTTGGCATTGGAATACAGTTTAGAATTATTAATGACTCCATAACAGTTATTGAACCTATTAAAGGAGGGCCAAGTATTAAAGCAGGAATTAAGGCAGGTGATAGAATACTTATAGCTGATCAAGATACTTTATCTGGGAGAAAGTTGAATGCAAACGATATCCCAAGATTTCTAAAAGGGATATCAGGTACAGACGTAAATTTAAAGGTCTATAGAAAAACTAATGATTCATTATTTAATCTAATTGTAACACGTGGTGATGTAAATATTAAAAGTGTAGACCTCTCTTACATGATAAACAATCATATTGGCTATATTAAGTTAGATCGATTTGCAAGAAATACTTATCGAGAATTTAAATCTGCCCTAACTAAGCTTACTTCCTTAGGAATGAATGATTTAGTTCTTGATCTAAGAGGTAATGGTGGTGGTTTTATCGATATTGCTAATGATATTGTTGATGAATTTTTAGAAGACGATACTCTCATTGTATTTACCAAAAATAACAAAGGGCAAATTGAAGAATATTTCGCAACAAAAGATGGTGCTTTTGAAAAAGGAAAACTTTATGTTTTAATAGATGAAAGCTCTGCTTCTGCGTCAGAAATTGTTGCTGGAGCTTTACAAGACAATGACAAGGGAACTATCATAGGAAGACGTTCTTTTGGAAAAGGATTAGTTCAAGTAGAAATGGAATTAGGAGATGGTTCTGCAGTTCGATTAACCACTGCTAGATACTATACACCAACAGGAAGGTCTATCCAAAAACCATATACCAGAAATGGAGATGTAAATTATGGTAGAGATTATCAAAAAAGAATTTTAAATGGAGAGTTATTGTATAAAGACAGTATTCAAATTAATGACTCTCTTCGATATAAAACTCCAAAAGGAAAATATGTATACGGAGGTGGAGGAATTATACCGGATATCTTTGTGGGCATAGATACCACTCAATATCTGAATAACTTTTTGTTTAACAGTATTACTAACTTTTCTTTTGACTATGTAGATAAAAATAGAAAAGCTCTAAATACACTTTGGACACTAGACCTCTTTCTTACTGATTTCGATAAAGACAATTCAATTTTAGAGTCTTATCTTGAATTACTTCCTATGGCTACTCAAACTTATTATAGAAATAATAAAATAGCCATTAAAGCAAAAATTGAAACCTATGTGAAAGCTACTATAGCAAGAGAGATTTTTGGAGATGAGGGGTTTTACCGAAGTATTCAAAAAGATGATGCTATGCTTCAAAAAGTGTTAGAATTGGATGCTAAAAAAGAATAGTGTTACTTTGCACCTCATGACTACCATTACTACATCTGCAAATAAAAAAATATATTTCGCATCTGACCAACATCTAGGAGCCCCAACAGCTGAGGCTAGTCTTCCTAGAGAAAGAAAATTTGTTGCCTGGCTAGATACAATAAAAGAAGATGCTGGCGCTGTTTTTTTATTGGGAGACTTATTTGATTTTTGGTTTGAATATAAAACTGTGGTTCCTAAGGGATTTGTTAGAGTTTTAGGAAAACTTGCAGAACTTAGAGATGCTGGAATAGCTGTTTATTTTTTTGTAGGAAATCATGATTTATGGATGCATGATTATTTTCAAAAAGAATTAAGTATCCCGGTATTCCATAAGCCACAAGAGTTTGATATTAATGGTAAGCTTTTTTTGATAGGTCATGGTGATGGGTTGGGCCCAGGAGACCAAGGATATAAACGCATGAAGAAAGTATTTACCTTTCCGTTTTTTAAATGGTTGTTTAGGTGGCTTCATCCAGATATTGGAGTAAGGTTAGGGCACTATTTTTCTGTTAAAAATAAATTAATTTCAGGTGACAAAGACGCCAGTTTTTTAGGAGAGGAAAATGAATGGCTGGCACTATACTGCAGAAAAAAACTACAAGAAAAACATTATGATTTTTTTGTTTTTGGTCATAGACACCTTCCTTTAGAAATTGAATTAAACAATTCTAGTACCTATATTAATCTTGGAGATTGGATACAATACTTCACTTATGGAGAGTTTATGAAAACCTTTAAACTCAAAGAATTTTAAATAGTTTCTTTCGTGAATTTTATAAGCTGTTGTACCCCTTTATAAATACTCATACAGTTTTCCCTAATAAACAACTCATCTATTTCTTTTACTTTTTCGAAAGCTTTCATAACCTTCTCACCATTAAAATCTACAAACGCCATTCTAAAGAATAACTCGTTAGATTTGAAACCAAAATCAGAGCCTGGCAATAATGCAACTCCATAGTTATCTAATAAATGATGAGACAGTTTAGAACTAGTATCTAGTTTAAGAGGTTTTAACGTGGTTTTAAAATTATCAAAACCAACCATCATATAGAATGACCCTTGAGGAACTGTACATTGAATAGCGTATTTAGACAACTCATTATAAATATAAGATGAGATCCCATCTAAAATAGCCGCGGAAGTAGCAACATAATGTTGAAGTTCTTTAGAATATTTATAAGCCTTAAGCGCTGCAAATTGAACTGGAGAAGACACACAACTGAAGGTTTCGCTAAACATAGATGAGTATACCAGAGAAAGGTGTTTAAGTTCCTTTGGTAATGACATAAACCCTAAACGATATCCGCCTGCAGAAAATACTTTACTTAACCCTCCAAAAACAATAGTTCCTTCTGAATAGTATTTAGAAATACTTGGAGAATGCGCATTTAAAAAATTTATTTGAGAATAGATTTCATCTGAGAAAACAATTACCTTATACTTTCTACAAACTGCTGCCAAAGACTCATATTCTGCATCTGAATATGTTGCTCCTGTTGGATTATTTGGAGAGTTTAAAATAAGGATGTGTTCGCTGTGAAGACTTTCGCTTAAATATGCCTCTAAACAGTTTGCCGTGAGTTTAAAATTATCCTCTAAGGCAGTTTCAAGAACACTATAAGTTCCTCCCTTAGATTTAATTTGTGGGATATAGCTAACCCAACTTCCTTTTGGAATTATAAAATGACCCTCAAATATTAAAACAGATTGGTACAATAGCTCCTTACTCCCAGGTCCAATAAATATTTGATCTGAGTCTCTTTGTATCCCTTGATGAATTGAAAGGAATTTAGACAACTGTTCTCTTAATTTCCTTAAACCATTTACAGGTAAATAATGATTATTGCTTGCATTGTTTTTTAATTCTTCGACAATACTATTGTGAATAGGAAAAGGCGATTGCCCAAAACCAAAATGAGTAACCTGTTGTCCTTTTTCTCGCAACTCTTTTACTTTTTCATTAATTAAAAGTGTTGCAGAAGGTTTTAATTCTGAAATATTTTGATTTATTCTCATAGGTGAAAAATAAAAAAAAGAGACCTAAAAGGTCTCTTTTTTTTATTAAAAGTTGTAAACTTTTTATGAAGGGTCTTCAGTATAGAATGTGTAAGAAACATTTCCATCGCCATCGGTACTTTTAGTAAGCCATAATTGCCAACCAAAGTCTTGAGCGTTAATGGAAAATGAAAAATTACCTCCTGCTGTTACTATGTCAAAATTTATATCTACTGGATTAGAAAAAGTATTATTAGGCCATTCGAATACCCATAAAGCATAATTTCCATCAGCTAACATATCACTAACATTTTCTTCATTGGTAACTCCTGCACTAGAATCTAATGTATTTCCAGCCCAACCCCAAGAAGATGTCATCGCATCTAAATCTAGATCTAAATCTTGATTACCTTCCCATGTCATTTTTGCACTAAAAAACCCTTGTCTCATCAACCTAACAGAAGTCTTCCCAGTTAAGTTAGTTGTAAAGTTTCTAGCAGCAGCATTCACAACAATAAAATCCGAAAGAATTATATCGTGAAAATTATCAGCACGTTCAAAATCTACTGAAATTACAAGAGTATTATCTCCGGTACTAGCAGATGAAATAGTTGTTGCACCACCATCTAAAGAGTATTCTATTGAAGAATAACTAGGTAAATCTTCTGAAAAATTAATGACTAAGTCATAACTAGTTGCATTATCTGGAATACCAATAATATCTCCTTGATTAGCTAAAGAAGCTGTAATCATTTTTTGAGGTAATACTGATACTGCATCATCATCGTCTACATTACATCCAACGAATGTAAAAACAGCTAATAATACAATACTTAATTTATATATATGTTTCATTTGTGTATGTTTTAATATTGAATAATGGTATACGTTACTTCACTTCCGTCTGTAGACTTTGTGATTTCTAAAGTGTCTCTTATATCAGAATAAAAGCCTCCTGCATTTAATAGTTTACCACTAAATGGATAAACAGTTTGAGTAGGGTGAGATACCACTTCTAACTCAAGTAACCAGTCAATAGCAGAACTTGCTACAGACCATGGTGCTATTTGAAAAATGTATACTCCATCAGGAGCTCCAGCAGGAAGAGTTAAATATTCTGGATCTTGATCATAATTTTGACTTAAATCAATTAACCCTCCTGTAGCTACAGAAAATATCCCTGCATCTAAATCACTAAATCCACTCCAATAAAAAACCATTTCTAAAGGACCTACTTCAGTAACAACAGAAAAAGGAAATGAGTCTGTTACATCTATTGTTCTTTTAATTTCTCCTGGTGTTAAATAGTAATCACTATTACCGCCAAAATCTGCATCTAAAATTTCAATAGTAAATGTTTCTACATCTGTACCTTCAGCCACACCGTCATCAGAAAAACTAACAACAACATCTACTGAAGTATCTCCAGCAGGAATTGTAACAGTTTCTGGATAACTTGCACCATCTACTGTTCCATCAGATGAAGAAGCTCCTAAAGTTATAACAGTTGCTACAGGTAGTGGATTTGAACTCAATCCTATTACAAAAGTAATTGCATCGCCACCACTTTCTAATACTAATTGACCACCATTTGAATCTGTAAATCCAAGATTTATTTCACTTGTAGGAGTTAAAACTCCGGGGTTTGTTACACTATCTACTTCATCCTGACCACACGAAATTAAAAGTGTGATGGAGAATAATAATAGTGCTAAATATTTAATATTTTTCATATTCTATAAGTTTGTATTTTATAATTTAAATTTTAATCTAGCAAAAACTGTTCTACCATTAATTCCAAACTGAGATGTAACACGTGGGTATATAAAGTTATTACCACTTGTTAAGTTAGATGGACTTGCATCTGGGAATACATTAAATATATTACTAGAGCCTACAGTTAAGGTTAAATTTTCTGATACATCATATCCAAAAGACATGTCAGTTAAAACTTTAGCTCCAAATTCTGGATGAATAGGAACAGCAGTGTCATTAATAGTTGAGCTTGGTGTTGTATCAGGATTTGTTACAGCTCCAAAAAATGAATTTCTTAAAAAGAAATTCCATTTATCTCCTCGTAACATATGTCCTAAGTTAGCTTTAATTCTAGGTGTAGCTTTTTCTAAGAAATACGATTCTCTTTCCCCAAAATAAGTACCTGCTTGTGAAGCTAATACACTAGAGGAGTTAATTTCGTCTACTCTTTGTGTAAAAGCGTAGGTTACTGCTAAATCACTTGAGAAAGTCAAATCTGAAATAGATGCTTTGTGAGATATAACAATATCAAACCCTTTTGTTTCTGTATCAATTGCATTTGCAAAGAAACGAGCAGATTCTGCTCCAGTAACAATTCCGTCAGGAATATCAAAGTTTCCAGTTAAAACAACTCTATCGTCTATCCCTGTAAAAAATCCATCTACGGTTAAGCTAAGGTTAGCATCTGGTATTTTGGCAGTAACACCAAAACTTGCACTAAATGATTCTTCTTGTTTTAGTTGAGGAATTCCTAGTGCTCCAGCAATTTGACTATCATTTGAAAAAGTTCCAACTTCGTAAGGAACTCCTGATATAAAGTTTGTACTGATGGTGTTAAAATTTAACTGAGCTAAAGAAGGAGCTCTAAAACCTGTACTTGCAGCTGCTCTTAAATTAACGTTATCACTTAATCTAACAATACCAGCTAATTTCCAGTTAAAAGTAGATCCAAAATCACTATAATTTTCATATCTAACTGCTCCTGAAAGGAATAAGTTCTTGTTAACATCTAATTCTAAATCTCCATAAAAAGCATAACTATTTCTAGTTGCATTTCTTTCGTTAGCTGGTCTAAAACCTGGGAAAACTTGAATTCCACCAGCTCTAGATCTACCAAAGAAATCTACTACTTGTGTATCAGCACTTCCGTCCCAGATATCTCCGTTGATGTCATATGTTGCCCATGATTCTTCTTGTCCTGCAAAAATATCATATGCTTCCATTCTGTACTCAGAACCAATTGCAACGTTTAATCCAGACATTACATCGTCATAGAATTTTGTTAAATCTAAATTGGTTGTATTTTGTGCAAAAGAAAATCCTCCAGCGTACACTTCTAATGGAGATGCTTGCTGTAAACTTGCGTTACTTGAATTTCCGATATTGAAATCAAAAGAGTTTTTACCGTAAGTATTGCTAAAATCAATATCCCAGTCTCCTTGCTTTCCTTTAATACCAACTGAGATAGATTCATCATTTACAATAGAATTTATCTCTGGAAGCATTCCTGCTGGATACAATCCTGTAAAAGCTCTAGATTGTGCTGGTCTTCTGTAAAAACCTGCAGCATTTCCTCTTCTGTGACTTATTCCTCCAAAAGCATAAAAGCTGAAATCATCGTTAAGTTGTAATTCCATGTTAGCCATGAACTTACCATTTCTTAATCTAGATTGACCAACTCTCATACTAAAGTCTTGTCTTGTAAGACCTCTTGTTGCTAATTCGTCTTCTGATGTATTAAAGTTTAGTAAACCTCTTAACTCATCAATTGAAGAAGCTGCATTAATTTGATTCTTTAATGAAAAAGGGAAATAAGTAACTCCCTGAGCAAATGTTTGAATTTGAGCTAAAGAATATTGAGTGATATCTGAACCATATCCACTATTTAAACCTACCCATTCTACTGAGTTACTTGCATCAAATATTTGACCAGTAAATCCTTCAGCACCAGCTCTAAATGATGGAGCTCTTGTAGACATAGATCCTGTGAAATTGATAAAACTACCTTTATCATCTAAAGGAATTCCATAATTCACATCAAATTGAAAGCTCTCACCGTCCATACCACCGCTTTGGTTGTTTGTTTGGTCTCCCCAATTTGATCCTTGGTTTACTTGAAATTCTAATCCTTCACTATTTTTTAATACGATATTGATAACACCAGCTATGGCATCACTACCATATTGCGCTGCTGCACCATCTTTTAAAATTTCTATTCTTTTGATTGAAAAAGCTGGAATAGCATTCATATCTGTTCCAACGCTACCTCTACCAACAGTACTATTTACATTTACTAATGAAGTACTGTGTCTTCTTTTTCCATTTACCAACACTAACACCTGATCTGGTCCTAAACCTCTTAAGGCTGCAGGATCAATGTGATCTGTACCGTCTGATACGGTTTGTGAAGTAGATGTAAATGAAGGTGCTACATAATTTAAGATATCATTTACTGATACTTGTGGACCTGAACTAATTAGTTCTGTAACATCAATTACATCAACTGGAACTGGAGTATTAGCTACAGTCCTATTTTTATTTCTAGATCCTACTAATACAACTTCATCTAATGAAAGATTATCTTCCTCCAAAACAATTGTAACATAACTTGTGTCAGATATATTCTTTTCAACAGTTTTGAATCCTAGAGAGGATACAGAAATTGTTGTTGGTAATTTCTGCACGTTCAACGAAAATTCTCCATTTTCATCGGTACTAGTACCATTTGTGGTCCCTTTTTCTACGACATTCATAAATGATAAAGCCTCCCCGCTTGAATCAGTTACCTTTCCTTTCACTGTTTGAGCACTGATTGTGACAGCCCCAACAAATAAAAACACTACCGTAAAAAATTTTAAAAAGTTATTTTGTTTCATATAAGTGTTATTGATTGATAATAAACGCAAATGTTACCTTTTTTTTTGTTAAAAACAAAAAAACACACGCTTTAATGACTTATTTTAAACTACATTTTTTTTAAAATTGTAATTTAAAAACAAAAAAGGGCTTATATACACTACCTTTAACCAATTTTTAACAATGAAAAAAAATCGAATAGTGTAGTTTTGATTTCAATTTTTTTAATAG